>UMDY01046897.1_pt1 | contig 70928 bp, 59 predicted proteins | sample 1964591 | NCBI WGS metagenome assembly UMDY01 (sample SAMEA4836004, study PRJEB28245) | human gut metagenome | biome: gut microbiome; material: fecal sample | place: Denmark | collected 2008
CAAGTGCCGCGGGGCTTTCTTTTTTGCATGAGGGCAGAAAAAAACGCCGCCGTGCTCCCCGGAGCCGGCGGCGGAAGCGTTTCAATGTACCAGTGTGTTCATTCCTTCCACGATCCTGCCGCAGGAGAACACGCACCTGATGCTGATGTCCTTGTAGGAGTTAGTGCCGATGAACTTTGACAATCCTTTGCTTAATTTTATGTTGAAGAACATGTTACATATTCGATATATTACATTCTTATTATTCTTTATTTAAAATCTTTGCTTATTGGTGGAAATATTTCTTTCGAAATAGTAGGTGATTAAGGCTTATTTAGTATATTTGACTCAGAAATTGTAATAATTACAATTGATAAAATTGTAAGTCTTATAACTAAGTTAAAGTTTAATAATCATTATGGAAAACAAGATTCAGGAGCTCACTGATAAGATTTATCGTGAAGGGGTGGAAAAGGGTAATGAAGAAGCACAACGACTTATCGATGAAGCTCAGAAAAAGGCTCAAAAGTTGATTGCAGATGCCCAGAAAGAGGCGGAAGGAATTATAGCCAATGCCCGTAAATCGGCAGATGAATTAACTGAAAATACGAAATCTGAGTTGAAGTTGTTCGCTGGACAGGCCCTGAATGCTCTGAAAACCGAAATTACTAACCTACTGACAAATGAAACAGTTTCGGATGCTGTAAAAGGATTTATCGCTGACAAGGATTTTTTCAACAAGTTTATTGTAACATTGGCTACTCAATGGTCGGCAAACGAACCGATTGTTATTTCTGTGAAGGATGCAGAGTCTCTGAAAAAATATTTTGCCTCAAATGCGAAAAATCTTTTAGATAAAGGTGTAAAGATAGAGGAAGTAAACGGAGCTAAGGCTCTTTTCTCTGTTTCACCTGCTGATGGTTCGTATAAAGTGAATTTTGGTGAAGAGGAATTTGAAAACTATTTCAAGGAATTCCTTCGTCCTCAGCTAGTCAAAATGTTGTTTTAACCAGAAACTATGAGTACGTATTATTGTCTGGTGGCCGGTTTGCCGGATATATCTTTGGATGACGGCAAATTAAGCTATTCTGTGTCTGATTTTAAGACTGAATTGTATCCGGATTTATCTGCTCAAGATCGAAAATTAATAGATTTATTTTATCTGAAGTTTGATAATACGGCTATCTTGAAGTTACTGAAAAATAAAGATGCAGTAATAGAAGATAAGGGTAATTTTTCAGCAGAAGAGTTACTTCAGTTGATTGAAGCTGTACGTGAAGGAGATACTCCGGATAAAAAATATCCTTCTTACCTGGTTAACTTTGTTTCTCAATATTTGCAACTTTCACAAGATGAATTATATCGTGCCGATGATCTGTTGGCAGCATTGTATTATTCTTATGGAATGTCATCCAATAATGCTTTTATTGCTTCTTGGTTTGAATTTAATCTGAATTTAAATAATATTCTTGCGGCTTTGGCGGCGCGTAAGTATAAACTGGAAGTCTCTAGTGTGATTGTTGGAGCAACGAGTATCTGTGAGCAGTTGCGTACCTCAAATGCACGTGATTTTGGATTGAACGAAACACTTGAATATTTTGAAGCATTACAACGTATTGCTGATATTGAAGAACTGGTGGAACGAGAGAAGAAGGTAGATATGCTGAAATGGAAATGGTTGGAAGATGAATCCTTCTTCCACTATTTTACTATCGAGCGTATTTTTGTATTTTTAATGCAGCTGGAAATGATTGAACGTTGGATTTCATTGGATAAGGAAAAAGGTAATGAACTTTTCCGAAAGATGATTCAAGACCTGAAAAATGAAGTTCAAATACCAGAAGAATTTAGAAAATAATAAAAAAAGATAAGAATGGCAACAAAAGGAACTGTTTTGGGCGTTATCGCCAATATGGTTACGCTGACTGTTGACGGTCCTGTAGCACAAAATGAAATCTGCTACATCACTACGGGAGGGGATCGTTTGATGGCCGAAGTTATCAAAGTAGTAGGCAAGAATGTATATGTGCAGGTGTTTGAAAGTACACGTGGACTGAAAGTTGGTGCTGAAGCAGAATTTACAGGTCATATGTTGGAAGTAACCTTAGGCCCAGGTATGCTGTCGAAAAACTATGATGGTTTGCAGAATGACCTGGACAAGATGGAAGGGGTGTTCTTGAAGCGTGGTCAGTATACTTACCCGCTTGACAAAGAAAGAAAATGGCACTTTAAACCAATTGTAAAGGTTGGAGATGAAGTTGGTCCTTCTGCATGGTTGGGAGAGGTTGAAGAAAATCATCAGCCGCTGAAGATTATGGTACCTTTCCAGCTGACAGGTACATATAAAGTTAAATCAGTTGTACCTGAAGGAGATTATACTATAGAGGATACTGTAGTTGTTTTGTCAGATAAAGGAGGAGAGGATATTAAAGTTAATATGATTCAGAAGTGGCCGGTGAAAAAGGCTATGACGAATTATGTAGAGAAACCTCGTCCTTATAAATTATTGGAAACAGGAGTACGAGTTATTGATACAATGAATCCGATTGTAGAAGGTGGTACAGGATTTATTCCTGGTCCGTTCGGAACGGGTAAGACCGTACTTCAGCATGCTATTTCTAAACAGGCAGAAGCAGATATCGTTATTATTGCAGCCTGTGGTGAGCGTGCAAATGAGGTCGTTGAAATCTTTACAGAGTTCCCGGAACTGGTGGACCCTCATACAGGACGTAAATTGATGGAGCGTACCATTATTGTAGCCAATACTTCAAACATGCCGGTTGCAGCACGTGAAGCATCTGTATATACAGCAATGACAATGGCTGAATTTTATCGTGCTATGGGACTGAAGGTGTTACTGATGGCAGACTCTACTTCTCGTTGGGCACAAGCTTTGCGTGAAATGTCTAACCGTATGGAGGAACTTCCTGGTCCTGATGCATTCCCGATGGATATTTCAGCTATTATTTCTAACTTCTATGGACGTGCTGGTTTCGTACATTTGTATAATGGAGCAACAGGTTCTATTACCTTTATCGGAACAGTATCTCCAGCTGGAGGTAACTTAAAAGAACCGGTTACAGAAAATACAAAGAAAGTAGCTCGATGCTTTTATGCTCTAGAACAGGAGCGTGCAGACCGTAAACGTTATCCGGCTGTGAACCCGATTGATTCTTATTCTAAATATCTGGAATATCCGGAATTTGAAGACTACATAACAGAACGTATCAATAACCAGTGGACAGGAAAAGTCAATGAATTGAAGACGAGATTGTTACGTGGTAAGGAAATTGCAGAACAGATCAATATCTTGGGTGATGACGGTGTACCAGTTGAATATCATGTGATATTCTGGAAATCGGAATTGATAGACTTTGTGATTTTACAGCAAGATGCTTTTGATGAAGTCGATTCAGTAACTCCGATGGAGCGTCAGGAAGATATCGTAAATATGGTTATTGATATTTGTCATACAAACTTCAAGTTTGAAACCTTTGTGGAAGTTATGGATTACTTCAAGAAAATGATTAATATTTGTAAGCAGATGAACTACTCTAAGTATAAATCTGAACAGTATGAAGATTTCCGTAAGCAGCTTGCTACACTGGTTGCCGAAAGAAGCGTGAAGTAATAAAATACTTATAAAGTAATTGGAAGAAAATGGCAACAAAAGCTTTTCAAAAAATATATACTAAGATTAGCCAGATAACTAAAGCTACTTGCTCGTTGAAAGCAACAGAAGTAGGTTACGATGAATTGGCTATGGTAAACGGCAAACTTGCACAGGTCGTGAAGATTGCCGGAGATGAAGTGACACTTCAGGTATTTGAAGGTACGGAAGGTATTCCTACTAATGCTGAAGTTGTATTCTTGGGAAAATCTCCTACACTGAAGGTTAGCGAACAACTTGCTGGTCGCTTCTTTAATGCCTTTGGTGATCCTATTGACGGAGGACCTGAAATAGAAGGGGTAGAAGTGGAAATTGGTGGTCCGTCTGTAAACCCTGTTCGTCGTAAGCAGCCGTCTGAACTTATTGCTACAGGTATTGCAGGTATTGACTTGAATAATACATTGGTTTCTGGACAGAAAATCCCGTTTTTTGCTGATCCTGACCAGCCTTTCAACCAGGTAATGGCGAATGTTGCGTTACGTGCGGAAACAGACAAGATTATCTTGGGTGGTATGGGTATGACAAATGATGACTACTTGTATTTTAAGAATGTGTTCTCGAATGCAGGTGCGTTGGATCGTATCATCAGTTTTGTAAATACTACAGAAAATCCTCCGGTAGAACGTTTGCTTATTCCTGATATGGCACTGACTGCTGCTGAATATTTTGCAGTGGAACATAATCAGAAGGTTTTGGTTCTGTTGACTGATATGACTTCGTATGCAGATGCTCTTGCCATCGTATCTAACCGTATGGACCAGATTCCGTCTAAAGATTCTATGCCTGGATCTCTGTATTCAGATTTGGCTAAGATTTATGAAAAAGCGGTACAGTTCCCAAGTGGTGGTTCTATTACGATTATTGCCGTAACTACTTTGTCGGGTGGTGATATTACTCATGCAGTGCCCGATAATACGGGTTATATTACTGAGGGACAGTTGTTCTTACGTCGTGATAGCGATATTGGTAAGGTTATTGTAGACCCGTTCCGTTCTTTGTCACGTTTGAAACAGCTTGTTAGTGGTAAGAAGACTCGTAAAGACCATCCTCAGGTGATGAATGCAGCTGTCCGTTTGTATGCTGATGCTGCTAATGCCAAAACGAAGATGGAAAATGGTTTCGATCTGACTAATTACGATGAACGTGCATTAGCTTTTGCGAAAGATTACGCAAATCAGTTATTGGCTATTGATGTAAACTTGAATACCACAGAAATGCTTGATGTAACATGGGGATTATTCAGTAAATACTTTAAACCTGAAGAAGTAAACATCAAGAAAGAGTTTGTAGACCAGTACTGGAGAAAGTAATTTATTAATTCACAGAGAAATGGCTATAAAGTTTCAATATAATAAAACTTCGTTGCAACAGCTTGAGAAACAGCTCAAGATTCGTGTGCGCACCTTGCCTATTATAAAAAATAAGGAGAGTGCGTTGCGACTGGAAGTGAAGCGCTGTAAAACTGAAGCTGTGGAACTGGAAGGAAGTCTGGAAAAACAAATTCAGGCTTATGAAGCCATGTTCGCACTCTGGAATGAATTTGATGCTTCATTGATTAAAGTGAAGGATGTTCATTTGGGCGTACGTAAAATAGCTGGTGTACGTGTACCACTCTTAGAAGATGTTGATTTCGATGTTCGTCCGTTTAGCTTATTTTGTAGTCCTAAATGGTATGCAGATGGAATACATCTATTAAAGAATTTAGCTCGTACCGCTATTGAAAGAGAATTTACGCTCGCTAAATTGAGCTTGTTGGAACATGCGCGTAAAAAGACCACTCAAAAGGTTAATCTTTTTGAGAAGGTGCAGATACCCGGTTATCAGGATGCTTTGAGAAAGATTAAGCGCTTTATGGAAGATGAAGAAAACTTGTCTAAATCTTCACAGAAAATCCTGAAATCGATTCAAGAAAAAAGAAAGGAGGCTGAAGTATGATTGCTAAGATGAAGAAACTTACGTTTCTAGTTTATCATAAAGAATATGATGCCTTTTTAAAGAGTATACGTGATTTAGGGGTAGTTCATGTAGCCACCAAGGCACAGGGAAGTGCTGAAGATGCAGGTTTACAAGAAAGTATTCGCTTATCTACACGCTATGCAGCAGCTATCAAATTGCTGCAAGGTATGAATGTTCAGCCTGTAGACAATCATGCGGGAAGTGCTGATAGAGGAATGGATGTTCTGACAGAAATGGAAAATTTACAGCAGCAAATACAACAAGTTGCTCATAAACTCCAATCTGTAGAGAAGGAAGTTGCTCAATTGGAACCATGGGGAGATTTTGATCCTCATAGCTTGGAGCGTCTGCATGATGCGGGATATCAGATTGATTTTTATATTTGTTCTGATAAACAATTTAAGGATGAATGGGTAGACTTGTATAATGCAACAGTTATAAATCGAGTTGGATCGAAGTTGTATTTTGTAACAGTTATTCCAAATCACGTTTGTGCTGATTTGGAAGTGGAATCTGCAAAATTACCTGAAATTTCTTTGTCAGATCTTCAGGTTAAGAGAGAAGGTTTGATAAAGCAGAATGAAACATTGCAGAAACAGATGGAGGATCTGGCTGCTTCAGCAATCCCTGATTTACAGGCTGCTCAAGCAAAAGTTCATTCTCAAATAGAATTTTCTAAGGTAGTACTGAATACAAATTCGCTGGCAGATAATAAATTGATGTTGCTGCAAGGCTGGACACCGGTAGAGCGTATAGATGAGATTAAACATTTTCTGGAAACAGAGGAGGTCTATTATGAAATATCTGATCCGTCTCCGGAAGACGATGTACCTATATTGTTGAACAATAAAGGTTTCTTCCGACTTTTTGAGCCGATTATGCGCCTGTATATGTTGCCGAAATATAATGAATTGGACTTGACTCCGTTCTTTGCTCCATTCTTTATGTTATTTTTCGGATTATGTTTGGGTGACTCCGGATATGGATTGTTTATGCTTCTTGCTGTTACGGTATATCGTCTGATAGCGAAAAACATAGCTGCATCGATGAAGTCTATTCTTACGTTGGTACAGTTATTGGGAGCTTCTACGATGGTGTGTGGTTTGTTGACTGGTACTTGTTTTGGCTTTAATTTGTATGACATTCAAGTTCCTTTCTTCCAAAGCTTGAAAGAGGCTATATCTTTAGATAATCAGCAGATGTTCAACCTGTCTCTGATTTTAGGTGGAGTACAGATTATCTTTGGTATGATTCTGAAAGCTGTAAACCAGACCATTCAATTTGGTTTCAAATATGCAGTAGCAACAATCGGATGGATACTTGTTTTAGTCAGTTCAGCTATAGCATTCGCTGCTCCGGGTGTAATGCCAATGGGTGGAACCGTTCATCTGGTATTTCTTGTAGCTGGTTTGTTGATGGCTTATTTATACAATAGTCCTGATAAAAATATCTTTGTAAATATAGGATTAGGACTTTGGGATAGTTATAATATGGCTACAGGATTACTGGGAGATATCCTTTCGTATGTACGTTTGTTTGCGTTAGGATTATCAGGAGGTATATTGGCTAGTGTGTTTAATAGTCTGGCTGTAGGTATGAGTCCTGATAATGTGATTGCCGGTCCGATAGTTATGGTTTTGATTTTTGTAATCGGACATGCTATCAATATGTTTATGAACGTACTGGGAGCTATGGTACATCCTATGCGTTTGACCTTTGTAGAGTTCTTTAAGAATTCGGGATATGAAGGCGGAGGAAAGGAGTATAAACCTTTTAAAAACTAATAAAATTAAAGTAAAAACTAAAAATTAAATCTTATAAAATTATGGAAATGAATCTTTTGATTGCCTACATTGGCATCGCAATTATGGTTGGTTTATCTGGAATTGGTAGTGCTTATGGTGTAACAATCGCAGGTAATGCATCAATTGGTGCTTTGAAGAAAAACGATGGTGCTTTCGGTAACTTCTTGGTTCTTACAGCGCTTCCTGGTACTCAGGGTTTGTACGGTTTTGCAGGTTACTTTATGTTCCAGAGTATTTTTAATGTACTGACTCCTGAAATTTCAGCAATTCAAGCTTGTGCTGTGTTAGGTTCAGGAATTGGTTTGGGACTGGTTGCATTATTCTCTGCTATTCGTCAGGGACAAGTTTGTGCAAACGGTATTGCAGCTATCGGACAAGGACATAATGTATTTGGTAATACTTTGATTTTAGCTGTATTCCCTGAATTGTATGCAATCGTTGCTCTTGCTGCAACATTCTTGATGGGATCTGCACTTGCTGCATAATTGTGCGAATGAAAACGGCTTAATATCAGATTATTTTAAGAGAAATTCCTGATATTTTCATAAGATACCTTGGTGTTACTGAATAATACCAAGGTATTTTTTTGTCTGTAGGATATGAAAAAGGAATAAAAAACTTTTATTTCTTCGCCCAATTAAATGTTTTTTGTAACTTCGTGCCTGATTTAGAAAATATTAAAGATGATGATGAAACAGCTATTAACACCTGATTACATTTTCGAATCGAGTTGGGAGGTGTGCAATAAAGTAGGAGGTATTTATACCGTACTTTCTACGAGGGCAAAAACCCTTCAGGGTGTATTTCCCGACCGGATTTTCTTTATTGGTCCGGATGTTTGGCTAGGGAAAGAGAATCCTTTGTTTACCGAAGATGAAAAAATGTTACAAGCATGGCGTAAGCATGCTTTAGAAAAAGATGACTTAAAAATACGTATAGGACGTTGGAATATACCGGGAAATCCTATTGCTATTTTAGTCGATTTTACTCCGTTTTATACTCAAAAGAATGATATTTATACTCAGGCATGGATTGATTTTCAAGTAGATTCGCTTCACGCTTATGGAGACTATGATGAAGCTTCCATGTTTTCTTACGCTGCAGGGAAAGTAGTAGAAAGCTATTATCGTTATAATTTGACTGCTAGTGATAAGGTCGTTTATCAAGCACATGAGTGGATGACTGGATTGGGAGCTTTGTATATACAGAAAGCCGTTCCTGAAATAGCAACAATTTTTACTACTCATGCAACTTCTATCGGACGTTCGATTGCCGGAAATAATAAACCTCTTTACGATTATTTATTTGCTTATAATGGCGATCAGATGGCTCAGGAGCTTAATATGGAGTCAAAACATTCTATTGAAAAGCAGACTGCACATCATGTGGACTGTTTTACAACAGTAAGTGAAATTACGAATCATGAATGTTGTGAATTATTGAATAAATCTGCGGATGTAGTTCTGATGAATGGCTTTGAAGATGATTTTGTTCCTAAAGGTGCTGCATTTACTCGGAAACGCAAACATGCGCGTGCTGTATTACTGAATATGGCAAATAAATTAATGGGCACTCAACTTGATGATGATACGATGATTATCGGAACAAGTGGACGATATGAGTTTAAGAATAAAGGAATAAACGTTTATCTGGAGGCTCTTAACAGATTAACTCGTGATAAGAATCTGAAAAAAGACGTACTGGCTTTCATCAATGTCCCTGGATGGGTAGGTGAGGCCCGTGAGGATTTACGCGAACGTTTGGATAGTGGTAAAGATTATGATACTCCATTAGAATGTCCTTTCATTACTCATTGGTTACATAATATGAGTCATGATCAAGTTCTGGATATGTTGAAGTATCTTAATATGTCAAATTCCGTTGATACAAAGGTGAAGGTTGTATTTGTGCCTTGCTATTTGGATGGAAAAGATGGCATATTAAATGAACTTTATTATGATTTGCTGATAGGAACTGATTTAAGTGTATATCCATCATACTACGAACCATGGGGATACACTCCATTGGAGAGTATTGCATTTAAAGTACCTACGATTACAACAGATTTGGCTGGGTTTGGATTGTGGGTTAACTCTTTGACAGGTAAGAATGCCACTTTACAGGATGGAGTAAAGGTTATCCATCGTACAGATTATAATTATTCGGAAGTTGCAGATACTATAAAAGATACAATTTCTGAATTCTCATCATTGACAAGTACAGAAATCAATAAAATACGGAAGAATGCGGCAAATATTGCTGAAAAGGCACTGTGGAAACATTTTATACAGTACTATTATGAAGCTTACGACATTGCTTTGCGTAATGCCGCCAAGCGTCTTTCTTTAAATTAACTTGAATTCTTATACTAATTTTAAACAATATGAAAGTCAAAACGAATTATGCTAACGCTCCGGTGTGGAGAGAAGTAAATGTAAAATCTCGTATTCCCGAGCCATTGAAAATGCTGGGAAAAATGGCTCGTAATATTTGGTGGGCATGGAATGATGAGGCAACTGAAATGTTCAGAGAACTGGATCCTGAATTATGGCAGGTTGTTGGACAGAACCCGGTCGCTTTACTGGAACGTTTAAGCTACGAAAAATTGGAGGCTTTGTCTGCAGATAGCAATGTCCTGAAGAAAATTAATGATATTTATAATAAGTTTGAAGCATACATGAACGAGAAGCCAGATTCTTCTCGTCCTTCTGTAGCTTATTTCTGTATGGAATATGGTCTGACTCACGTATTGAAGATCTATTCCGGAGGTTTGGGTATCTTGGCTGGTGATTATCTGAAAGAAGCATCAGATAGTAACGTAGACATGTGCGGTATCGGATTCTTGTATCGTTATGGCTATTTTAGCCAGAGCTTGTCTATGGATGGTCAGCAGATCGCTAATTATGAAGCACAAAACTTTGGTAGCTTGCCATTGGAACGTGTAACAGATGAAGATGGTCATCCTATGGTACTTGATGTTCCATACCTGAACTATTATGTACACGCTTATGTATGGAGAGTAAATGTCGGTCGTGTTCCTTTGTATTTGCTGGATACAGATAATGAAATGAATAGTGAATTTGACCGTCCTATTACTTATCAGCTTTATGGTGGTGACTGGGAAAACCGTTTGAAGCAAGAAATCTTGTTAGGTATCGGTGGTGTTTTGCTGTTGAAGAAGCTGGGTATCAAAAAGGATGTATATCATTGCAATGAAGGACATGCTGCTTTGTGTAATGTTCAGCGTTTGTGTGATTATGTAGAAGGCGGAATGTCATTCAATGAAGCACTGGAAGTTGTTCGTGCATCTTCTTTGTATACAGTTCATACTCCGGTTCCTGCAGGTCACGACTATTTCGATGAAGGTCTGTTTGGTAAATATATGGGAGGTTACCCTCAACGTATGGGTATCTCTTGGGATGATTTGATGGACTTGGGACGTATTAATCCGGGTGATCACAATGAACGCTTCTGCATGTCTACATTTGCATGTAATACTTGCCAGGAAGTAAACGGTGTAAGCTGGTTGCACGGAAAAGTTTCTCAGGAAATGTTCTCTGGTATTTGGAAAGGCTATTTCCCAGAAGAAAATCATGTTGGTTATGTAACTAATGGTGTTCACTTCCCAACTTGGTGTGCTTCTGAATGGAAACAGTTGTATGCTAAATATTTTGACAAAAACTTCTTGAAGGATCAGTCAAATCCGCAAATCTGGGAGAAAATCTACAGTGTACCTGATGAAGAGGTTTGGAAAACTCGTTTAGCACTGAAGAATAAACTGATCAATTATATTCGTAATCAGTTCCGTGATACATGGTTGAAGAACCAGGGTGATCCTTCTCGTGTTGTATCATTGATGGATAAGATTAATCCGAATGCATTGTTGATCGGTTTTGCTCGTCGTTTCGCAACTTATAAACGTGCACATTTGCTGTTTACAGATTTGGATCGTTTGTCTAAGATTGTCAATAATCCTGACTATCCAGTACAGTTCCTGTTTGCAGGAAAAGCTCACCCGCACGATGGCGCAGGACAAGGATTGATCAAGAAAATTGTAGAAATTTCTCAGCGTCCTGAATTCTTGGGTAAGATTATCTTCCTCGAAAATTATGATATGAAGCTGGCACGTCGCCTTGTTTCTGGTGTTGATATTTGGATGAATACTCCGACTCGTCCATTGGAAGCATCTGGTACTTCTGGTGAAAAGGCTTTGATGAATGGTGTAGTAAACTTCTCTGTTCTTGATGGATGGTGGCTTGAAGGCTATCGTGAAGGTGCTGGTTGGGCTTTGACTGAAAAACGTACTTATCAGAATCAGGAATATCAAGATAAGTTGGATGCTGCAACTATTTATAGTATCCTTGAAACAGAAATCCTGCCATTGTATTATGCTCGTAACAAGAAGGGATATTCTGAAGGTTGGGTTAAGACTATCAAGAACTCTATCGCACAGATTGCTCCTCACTATACAATGAAGCGTCAGTTGGATGACTATTTCAGCAAGTTCTATGGTAAAGAAGCTAAGCGTTTCCATGCTTTAGCTGAAAATAACTACGCTAAGGTTAAGGAAATAGCTAAATGGAAAGAAGAAGTAGCTGAAAAATGGGATTCTATCCAGATCGTATCAATGGATAAGTGTGCAGAACTTCGTCAAGGTAATGTAGAAAGCGGTAAAGACTACACTATTACATGCGTAGTTGACGAAAAGGGACTGAACGATGCTATCGGTATTGAAATGGTAGTAACTTATACAAATGTAGAAGGAAAAGAATACATTTATTGCGTTGCTCCTATGGAAATGGTTAAACGTGAAGGTGATTTATATACGTTCCAGGTAACTCATAGCTTGTCTAATGCAGGAAGCTTTAAAGTTGCTTATCGTATGTTCCCTAAACATCCAGAATTGCCATATCGTCAGGACTTCTGCTATGTTCGTTGGTTCAATGAATAAAATGACTTATTTTAGTTCTTAATATAAGAGGCTGTGAAATTTTTCACAGCCTCTTAATTTTTATTAATACATGCAGTATTCTGGTGTTTTTTAATTTCTAATAATAGAAACAAAAAGATTTATCTATGAAGAAATTGAAAAAATATTGGATAGCTGCATTCTTTGTTTTTGCCGGATTGCTACAATCCTGTGATGACGATGAAGGATATTCCATTGGTGATATAGCTAATGACTGGGTAACTATACGGGTTGAAGGAGAAGGAGTATACAGTTTCACAGGTGACACTTGGGGAACAATGTATCCTGCTGCTAATGCTGTCTGGAACTATTCTCTTGTAGAAGGACAGCGTGCTTTTCTTGTTTTTAATCCGTTGTTCGATAACTATTATGGTTATGATGTAGGTATAAAACCTGAACAGATATATCCGTTTCTAACAAAATCTGTTGAGGAATTAACAGATGAGAATGAAGAAGAATTTGCAGATCATCCGGCTTATTTAGAAAATATGTGGATTGCCGGAGGTTATCTGAATGTTATTTTTAACCAAAAGCTACCTACTACTCATAAACATCGAGTTAGTTTGGTAAAGAAAGCAGGAGAGCCGGATATTGCAGATGACGGATACATACATTTAGAATATCGCTATAATACCTATGGTGATACATTAGATGTTTTCAATCCTAGTGTTGGAGTTGTATGCTATAACTTGAATACTCTTCCGCTTGAAGAGGCAAAAGGCATTAAATTGAAGATTAATGAGGCATATTACGGAGAAAGAATTCTGAGTTTTGAAAATATGAATGAGCCGACTCCTGACGATGCAAAAGAATTGCATTCTATAGCTAGATTGGAAGTAGAGTAAATTATATCTCTTATAGAGGAAGCATGTTTTTATTCTGTTTTTTTATGGGATGAAGACATGCTTTTTTATTTGTCGATATTTTCAGATTTAGGTAAATGATTTACTTGCATATATCTCTTAAAGTCTTATTTTTGCCGTAAAAACTAATTATTTATGAAAATATTAATAGTAGAAGACGATAACGATTTAAGAGAAATAACAACTCATTCTCTTGAGAAAGAAAGATATGTGGTATCCCAAGCTCCTGATTACCGTACTGCATTACAGAAAATTGAGGATTATGACTACGATTGTATTTTGCTTGATATAATGCTTCCGGATGGAAACGGACTTGATTTGTTGGCAGAACTTCATGCACTAGGAAAACATACAAACGTTATCATTCTTTCAGCTAAAGACTCTTTAGAGGATAAGGTAAATGGTCTGGATTTAGGTGCAGATGATTATTTGCCCAAACCATTCCATCTGGCAGAACTTCATGCACGTATTAAGAGCTTGTTCCGTCGTAAGTTACGTGAAGGGGAACGCAAATTACAAGTAGGAAATGTTGAACTTTTCCCTGATGATTTTCGTGTTATGGTTCAAGGAAAAGAAATTGAACTAAACCGGAAAGAGTATGATATATTGAATTATTTTATGTCGCGTCCTGGCAGGTTGGTAAATAAAAATACGCTGGCCGAATCTGTGTGGGGAGATCATATCGATCAGGTTGATAATTTTGATTTTATATATGCTCAGATAAAAAATCTTCGTAAGCGTTTGAAAGATGCAGGAGCTACTCCCGAGTTGAAATCAGTTTATGGTTTTGGATATAAATTTGTTGTAGAATGAAACTCTTTCATTTAGTTCTGTGGCGTATCTCTTTAGCATTGATCGTTGTTCTGACGGTATGGGCTGGATTTTTTTATATGGCAGTCGTAGAGGAAGTGAACGATGAGGTAGATGATACGCTTGAAGATTATTCGGAAGGACTTATAATTCGTGCTCTGTCTGGAGAGGATATGCCAACAGCCAGTAACGGTTCGAATAATCAATATTATTTATATGAAGTGAGCGAATCATATGCAGCTTCTCATCCTCAGATTACGTATCGTGATGAGATGGTATTTATCACAGAAAAGAGTGAAACAGAGCCGGCTCGCGTTTTGATAACAATTTTCCGAACGGAAGATGAACGCTATATGGAGTTGGTCGTTTATACGCCAACTATTGAAAAGCTTGATTTGCTTAGAGCTATCTTAGGCTGGATTATCTTTTTATATGTTTTGTTGTTGCTGATTATTCTATCAATTAATATATGGGTATTCCGTAAAAATATGAAGCCATTGTACGTATTGCTCAAATGGCTGGATAGTAGTCAGCTGGGAAAGAAAAATGAGCCATTGGAGAATACTACTAAAATTACGGAGTTTCGTAAGCTGAATGCGGCAACCATGGCATTTGCCGAGCGAGGTGAGAAACTTTTTGAGCAGCAAAAAACATTTATAGGTAACGCTTCCCACGAGATGCAGACTCCTCTTGCCATTTGTCGTAATCGATTGGAAATGCTGATGGAAGATGAAACTTTGACTGAACATCAACTGAATGAATTGATAAAGACTCATCAGACACTGGAAAATCTGACTCGTATGAATCGTTCTTTATTACTGCTGTGTAAAATAGAGAACGGGCAGTTTGCAGATACACGTTCTGTTTGTCTGAATGATATTCTTGCTCATTATTTGGACGACTATAAGGAGGTATATGCTTATCGTAACATTACGGTTACAGTAACAACAGACTCTTCATTTTGTGTTGAGATGAATGATTCATTGGTTTCTGTATTAGTGACAAATCTGCTGAAAAATTCTTTTGTACATAATATAGATGGTGGATTTATTTATATAAAAATTACTGCAGATACTTTTGAAATAAGCAATACTGGAGAAAAGCCATTGGATAGGGAGCGTATTTTTGAGCGCTTTTATCAAGGTCAGAAAAAAGAAGGATCAACAGGGCTTGGACTGGCTTTAGTGGATTCTATTTGTAAAGCGAATCATTTGAAGATTGATTATACTTATGTAGAAAACAGACATATCTTTACGATAAGTAAGCAGAATTCAGAATAAAAGGAGAAATATCCTTTTTGATTTCAATTTCTTTTCAGATTCCTTTTGCATCTTTGCAATACGATAATGAGAATTTGATAAAATAACACTAAAAAGCAGATCGATATGAAAAAGTTAGTTTTTTTACTTGTATGTCTTTTTTCTATACAGACAATGTTGTGGGCAGACAACGATAAGCCAATTCATGTAGGACAATTACCGACGAAAGCACAGACTTTAATAACCACTTATTTTAAGAACCATAAAATCGCTTTGGCTAAGATGGAGTCAGGTCTTTTAAATAAAAGTTATGACGTAATTTTTACTAATGGAGAAAAATTAGAGTTTAACAAGTCAGGTGATTGGACCGAAGTTAAATGTACGAAATCAGAAGTTCCTTCTGCCATTGTTCCAGAACCTATCCGGACTTTCTTGAAAAATAACTATCCGGATGGAAAAATAATACAGATAGAGCGAAAAGATAAAGGATATGAAGTAAAGCTTTCTACTCGCTGGGAAATAACCTTTGACAGCAAATATCAAGTTGTAGATATAGACGATTAATTTCTAAAGAAAATGCTCCCAAAAGTTTAACTTTTGGGGGCATTTTTAATGTCTTCCGATTCTAGAGTTGAGGGCTGATATTTTATTAGAATTTATAGCTTAAAGAAATTGTTAGATTTCTATTTCTTAAAGTAGGAGTTTCATAAATGCTTGTATTATTTTTATCTGTATCGGAGGTATATTCGTCTATTAATCCCCAGTCATATCCTAAAGATACAGAATATCTTTTTTGTAGTTCTGCTCCTATTCTGAATCCTAATCCAAAGTCGAAGCGTTTTAGTCCATTACTGCCGAAAACATTCTCAGTATAGTCTTCTTTTACGATATTCGGGTCACTGCCTCCATCTGCTGTAGCTGATATTTGTTCTATCTTGTGTTTGCCGAATAGGCCAATACTGAAGTATGGACCTGCTTCGGCGAATACTGAAACTTTTCTCGTGATGGAATGTCTATAGCCGAAATGAATAGGGATATCCAAATAATAAGGATTTGTTTTTATACTTCCCAAAATTCTATGATCTTGAGAACAGCCTTTTAAAGACAAAATTGTTCCTGCATTTATATATGTCTTTTCATTCATTGCGAAAATGGGAATCTCAAATCTTGCTCCGATATGAAATCCTGTACGAGAACCTAAACCTCCAAGATCAGAAACATTCAATCCCAATGTAGTTTCCCATCTAAACGGGTCACCGATACTTTGTGCTTTCATTTCCCACACCGTGGCAAATAAAGCTATGAATAAAAACAACCTTTTCATAACATGAAGAGTTTTAAGATTTTATATGAACAATTGCGTGGATGCTGTTACTACAAATATATAAAAATCTTATGGAATCTCTATATTTACTGTTAGATAAAGTATGTCGTTTTTTCTGGTTTTAGTGATGAAAAAAGGGCTGTATCGAACGATACAGCCCTGAAGTTTCTATATAACAGTTTTGTTAAGAATTCATGCTCATAAGAAACTCTTCATTGTCTTTGGCTCTTTCCAGACGTTCCTTTACAAAATCCATAGCTTCTATTGGATTCATGTCAGCAAGATATTTACGTAAAATCCACATGCGGTCTAATGTTGTCTTGTCAAGCAATAAGTCGTCACGGCGTGTACTTGACGCTGTGATGTTGACTGCTGGGAAAATACGTTTGTTGCTCAAATTGCGATCGAGCTGAAGTTCCATATTACCTGTTCCCTTGAATTCTTCAAAAATTACTTCATCCATCTTCGATCCGGTATCAATCAGAGCAGTAGCAATGATGGTCAGTGAACCGCCACCTTCGATATTGCGCGCAGCACCGAAGAAACGTTTCGGTTTATGAAGGGCATTTGCATCAACACCACCCGACAAAACTTTACCAGATGCAGGAGATACTGTATTGTAGGCACGAGCCAGACGAGTAATAGAGTCCAGGAAAATAACTACGTCATGTCCGCATTCTACCATGCGTTTTGCTTTTTCCAGTACGATACCAGCAATCTTTACGTGACGTTCAGCTGGTTCGTCGAATGTTGAGGCTATAACTTCTGCATTTACGCTACGAGCCATATCTGTAACTTCTTCCGGACGTTCATCGATGAGCAGCATAATCATGTATACTTCCGGATGATTGGCAGCTATTGCATTAGCTATATCTTTCATCAATATAGTCTTACCTGTTTTAGGTTGTGCAACGATAAGTGCACGCTGTCCTTTTCCGATTGGAGCAAAAAGATCAACTACACGGGCTGATAAATTGTCATCATATCCTTTGCAAAGTTTGAATTTCTCATCAGGGAAGAGTGGAGTCAGATGGTCGAATGGAACACGGTCACGTACCAATCCGGGGTCCAGTCCGTTTATTTTTGAAACTTTGACCAGAGGGAAATATTTTTCTCCTTCTTTGGGTGGACGGATCGTACCTTCTACTACGTCACCAGTCTTCAGTCCGAATAATTTGATTTGCGACTGAGATACATAAACGTCATCAGGAGAAGAAAGATAATTATAGTCTGAAGAACGGAGGAAGCCATATCCATCAGGCATGATTTCCAGCACTCCGGTTCCCGATAAAATATCATCAAATTCGTAAGGCTTCTCAACCGGTTTTGGCTGTTGGACAACCTGTTCTGCTACGACTGGCTGTGGAGCAGGAAGATTAGCGGTTGTATTCTGAGGAGCTGGATGATTGGTATTTTGATGTTGTTGCTGTTGACGTCCTGCCTGATTGTTATTGTTGTTGCGGTTGTTATTGTTGTTATAACGCTGCTGACGGGCTTGATACTTATTATTGTTAGGCTTGTTTTCCTTTTCAGGTTTTTCGGCAGGTACAGGTGCAGCTGTATCCATTTTTGTAGCTTCAAATTTACCCAGCAATTCAGTAGGAAGTTCTATTTTTTCTGAAGGAAGATCTTCGATTGGAATAAAATCATCACCACCTGTGAGATTTAATGCTGGAAGTTCCATATCATCGTTTTCTATAGGTACAAGAACGGGAGCTGGAACTGCCGGAGTCTGTTTTTCTGTTTCTTTAGGAGCTGATAGTTGTTCTTTTTCTAATGTCGTCTTGTTTTTGCTACCGGGCTTACGGCCACGTTTTGCTTTAGGCTTTTCTGCAACAGTATCAGCATTTGTTGTTTCTGTTTGAACTTCTGCGGGTTGAGGTATTTCGTCTTTGAATATTGGAGCAGGTGCAGGCAAAGGAGGAGTGTTTGCTTCTAGTTTTTGTGCTTTGTCTTTAGTTGCTGTGTACACTTTGTCGCCTTCTTTTTTTACGCTGATGCGTGAGCGTTTGCGCGGCTGTCCTTCTTTGCGTTCTTCGTTTGCTTTGGCAGCTGCCGCCTTTTTGGTTGCACCGACGATAGCTTGTTCGTCCAGAATGCGGTATACCAGTTCCTCCTTGCGTAACGTACTGGTTTTTTTCAGTCCCAACTCTTTGGCAATCTGCTGCAATTCAGACAAATCTTTGTCATTTAGTTGAATGATGTTATACATAAATATGTTGTAATGAATTTTGTAAGTATCTGAAAGCGCAGCACGCAGGATTGCGCACAGGCAAATAATCGGGATATGCCGTTATCTATGCGTCTATCAGTAATTACAGATTATAATGATTGTTTTTAGTTTGATGTAAGTAAAAAGAAGTTTTTACATTGACAAAATTACGTCTTTTTCTGATATTATCCAATAGACTTGCCTTTTTTTTTATTTTTTTCTTCAGTTTGTAAGAAAAGTGTTATTTTAGCGTTGAATTTGATTCATTGAGTTATTATACTAAAAACTAAACAAAACAACATGAAGAAAGTAATTTTTACAGAAAAAGCTCCTGCTGCTATCGGTCCGTATAGCCAGGCTATCGAGGCAAACGGTATGGTATTCTTGTCAGGTCAGCTTCCTGTTGATCCTGCAACTGGTGAATTTGCTCCTGGTGGGGTAGCAGAACAGACTGCTCAGTCATTCGAGAATATTAAGAATATTTTAGCAGAAGCTGGTTTGACTACTGCAAATATTGTAAAGACTACTGTTTTTTTGGCAGATATGTCATTGTTTGCAGAAATGAATGGAGTATATGCTAAATATTTTGACGGTGATTTCCCTGCTCGTTCTGCTGTTGCTGTAAAGGCTTTGCCGAAGGGAGCTTTAGTGGAAATTGAATGTATTGCTGTCAGATAATCTGAGTATTTACATTGGATGTATTGTCATTCAGGATGTTGCTGATGCTTCTCCTGGATGACATTATTTTAAATATAGTAATATGATTGGAGTAAAATTCTTTTCTCATATTGGCAACAAGTGGAAATTTTCTACCTATCTGTTGGCGGTAGTGATATTATTGGTTACGGGAATATATATTTATCGGTATGAACCATTTCGTTCTGGTTTTGAGATTTCCGACGAATTGGGAGGGAATATATTTCCTGTAACGATTTTGTCAACGGCAACAACCGATGCGAATCTCATTCTTCCGGCTGATACCAATTATTTGGGTAATCCCAAATCGTGCATCGCTGTTCGTGTGAAAAGTGCTTATACCAATAGCAAGCTAAGAATAGAGGTCGACGAAACACCTTTCTTTTCACGTTCCGTATCTGAGTTTATTTTACCCGAATCGGGAAAGGAATATTTGGTTTTCCCAGATATTGTATGGAATTATAACGCTTTACGTGAAAACGAACAGGCTGTTCCAGTCAGTGTTTCTGTGCATTTAAAACTGAATAAACGCGAATTGGGTAGCAGGGTGCACACATTTTCGGTGCGGAGCATAAATGAATGCCTATTGGGATATATAGACAGCCGCATGAAATTTCACGATACAGGAGATTTTTTTGCCGCTTATGTGAATGAAGATAATCCTAAAATAGACCAGATTTTACGTGAAGCGTTGAACGCTCGTATTGTCAATCGTTTTTGGGGGTATCAAGGCAAGAGCGAAGAGGTTGTCGACAAGCAGGTATATGCATTGTGGTATGTTTTGCAGAAAAGAAACTTCAAATATAGCTCCATCAGTAACAGTAGTTTGTCTTCGAATGTTGTTTTTACTCAGCGTGTCCGCACTTTTGATGATGCTTTGCAGTCGGCGCAAATTAATTGTGTAGATGGCAGTGTGCTTTTTGCATCTTTACTGAAAGCAATCAATATAAATCCGATACTGGTGCGTGTCCCCGGACATATGTTTGTAGGATATTATACTGATCGCATGCATAAAAATATTCATTTTCTGGAAACTTCGATGATAGGTGATGTGAACCTGGATGATTTCTTTCCAGAAGAAAAACTGGATTCCACTGTAGCCGGAAAATCGCAGGAAAGTATTTCCCGGTTTATGTTTGACAAGTCGAAGGAATATGCTACCCGTATCTATAAAGAAAATGAAGAACTGATACATTCGGGAAAGGTAAATTATATGTTTTTGGAGATAGATAAGGCTACCCGTGCATATATACAGCCTATCGGGAAGTAAATCTTTATATTTATGAAGCTCATATACTTATATCATAGTGGATTTGCCTTATTAGGTGAAGGATATACTATTATTTTCGATTACTTTGAAGATTCTGCCTCTCCGTCAAGTGGTATCGTACATGATGAATTGTTGCAGCGTCCCGGCAGATTATATGTACTTTCCAGTCACAGTCATGCGGATCATTTTAATAAAGAGGTACTAACCTTTCGTGAAAAACATCCTGATATAGTGTATATATTCTCGCAGGATATTTTGCATGAGGAGAAACTTCTTTCAACGGATGCTGTATGGTTGAAGAAGGGAGATTGCTATGCAGATGATGTATTGCGGGTGCATGCTTTCGGGTCTACAGATGTGGGTATATCTTTTCTTGTTGAGGCGGAAAGCAAAAAAATATTTCATGCCGGTGACTTGAATAACTGGCACTGGATGGATGAAAGCAGTGAAGCTGAATGGAAAGGATATGAGCGGGATTATCTTTTTGAACTGGACTGTATCTGTAGTTATACTCGCAATGTGGATGTCGTGATGTTTCCTGTTGATCCTCGTTTGGGTACAGAATATATGCGTGGTGCGCGTCAGTTTGTAGAACAGATAAAAACGTCTATCTTTGTACCGATGCATTTTGATGAAGCATACGATAAGGCAGCAGCTTTCCTGCCGATAGCTCAGAAAAACGGTGCTTCTATGCCTATGCTTCGTTCAAGAGGGCAAGAAATAGATTTATAGTTTAATAAAAAATATATACAATATGCAAGTAAAAGGAAGATTTGACCATTTTAATATCAATGTAACTGATCTGGAAAAGAGTATCAAGTTTTATGAAACAGCATTGGGATTACACGAATCACATCGTAAGGAAGCAAGTGACGGTTCATTCATTTTAGTGTATATGGCTGATGACCATTCGAACTTCTTGCTCGAACTTACTTGGTTGCGCGACCATACAGAAGCTTATGAGTTAGGAGAAAATGAAAGCCATCTTTGCCTGCGTGTAGAAGGTGATTACGATGAAGTACGCAAATTCCATAAAGAGATGGGTTGTGTATGTTTCGAAAATGAAAAAATGGGACTTTACTTTATCAATGATCCGGATGATTATTGGATTGAAATTCTGCCGGTAAAGTAATTCCGAAATAAAACCTCACAGCGAAAATTATACGTAGTACAGTAAAAATAGCAAACAGTTATGATGAAATATATATCCCCCGGTTCATGGTTCTCATTGGAGTATCCGTCCGATTGGCGTGAGTTTGAAGACACAGAAGATAGCTTCTTGTTTTATAATCCTGATAAATGGATGGGAAATTTCCGTATATCAGCTTATCAGGGAGAAAGTCATACATATGCACAAGAGTGTATTGATTATGAAATGCAGCAAAGCCGTGGAGTGAAATTGGTCAAGGTAGGCAAATGGAGTTGTGCATATCTGACGGAAAGTTTTCAGGAGAACGGTGTGTGGTATACTTCCCACATTTGGGTGACGGGTAAAGAAAATATTTCGATTGAATGTTCGTTTACTGTGCCTAAAGGAGAAAATATCAAAGTCGCAGAGCAGATAATAGCTTCGCTGAATGTACGTGGTGCAAAGGATAAACCATGGAAAGAAATTATTCCGGTACGTGTACTCGAGATTAATGCGATCAATGAAGCATACGACTGGGCTGTATCTACCATAAAAAAACAGCTGACTAAAGATTTTACTTCCAGTGAGGCTGATATAGAAAGCATACAGAAAGTGATAGATAGCGGACGCTTTAATGCAAATCAGCGCTCGGCGTGGGAGAATTTCGGTTTTGCTTTCGGTGCTATTCTTGTGAATGAAATGGACGGAATGGACTGGGTAACTGTAATAGACGGCAAAGAAGAGTATCCGGCTTTGCGTTTTGCCCAGACTGATGTGATGGTGTATCCTTCCCGACTGATTTGGAATAAAGTGAAAAATGGTCAGCCGTGCAACCTGAAAGCTGAGTATGAACGGATTCGCTCTGAAGTGGAAGCTGTACTTTGATAATTAAATTATACAATTAATATTTTAGAAGAAAAAGAATGATTCCATATTTACAAGTCGAAAATCTGACAAAGTCGTTTGGAGATTTGGTGTTGTTTCATGAAATATCATTTGGTATTGCACAGGGACAGCGTATCGGACTTATTGCTAAGAATGGAAGTGGAAAAACAACATTGTTGAATATTCTGGCAGGCAAGGAAGGGTACGATGAAGGGAATATTACGTTTCGTCGTGATCTTCGTGTAGGATATCTGGAGCAGAGCCCTTCTTATCCCGAAGAACTTACTGTTCTGGAGGCTTGTTTTCATCATGGCAATAGTACGGTAGAGCTGATAAAAGAATACGAAAAGTGCATGGAAACTCCCGGCAATCCGGGACTGGAAGATTTGCTGGCCCGCATGGAACATGAAAAGGCGTGGGATTATGAGCGCCGTGCCAAGCAGATTCTCTCACAGCTGAAAATCCGTCATTTCGATCAGAAAATCAAACATCTTTCCGGAGGGCAGCTGAAACGTGTAGCTTTGGCAAATGTGCTGATAAATGAACCCGATTTGCTGATATTGGACGAGCCGACCAACCATCTTGATCTGGATATGACTGAGTGGCTGGAGGAATACCTGAATCGTGCCAACCTGAGTTTGCTGATGGTAACACACGACCGTTATTTCCTCGACCGTGTCTGTTCGGAAATCATTGAAATAGACAATAAGCAGATTTATTCATATAAGGGAAATTACAGTTATTATCTGGAAAAACGTCAGGAACGTATTGATGCGACTAATGCCGAAATTGCACGTGCCAATAATCTGTATCGTACTGAGCTGGAGTGGATGCGCCGGATGCCTCAGGCACGTGGTCATAAGGCTCGCTATCGTGAGGAAGCTTTTTATGAGCTGGAGAAGGTAGCCAAACAGCGTTCTTATGATGCGAATGTAAAGCTTGATGTGAAAGCTTCGTACATTGGTTCGAAGATTTTTGAAGCAGACCATTTGTGCAAGAGCTTTGGCGATATCAAGATTCTGGACGATTTCTCGTATATCTTTGCCCGTTATGAGAAGATGGGTATTGTGGGTAATAACGGAACAGGAAAATCTACTTTTATAAAAATCCTGATGGGACTGGAAAAGCCGGACAGTGGTACGCTCGATATTGGTGAAACCGTCCGCTTTGGTTATTATTCGCAGGAGGGATTGCAGTTTGATGAACAGATGAAGGTAATAGATGTGATAACAGATATTGCTGAGGTTATCGAACTAGGCAACGGAAAGCGTTTGACGGCATCTCAGTTCTTGCAGCATTTCCTGTTTACTCCCGAAACGCAGCATAGTTATGTTTATAAACTGAGTGGAGGAGAACGCCGCCGTTTGTATCTGTGTACTGTGCTGATGAAAAATCCTAATTTCCTGGTGCTGGACGAGCCTACCAATGACTTGGATATAGTAACGCTTCAGGTGCTGGAGGAATATTTACAAAGCTTTAAGGGCTGCGTAATTGTAGTCAGTCACGACCGCTATTTTATGGATAAGGTTGTAGACCATCTGTTAGTCTTTAAGGGACAGGGAGATATACGTGATTTCCCAGGAAACTATTCAGACTATCGCGACTGGAAGCTGGCTAAGGCTGAGCACGAAAAAGAAGCTGTAAAACCGAAAGAAGAAAAGACGCAGCGTGTGCGCTTGAACGACAAGCGTAGAATGACTTTTAAGGAAAGAAAAGAGTTTGAACAGCTGGAGAAAGAAATTGCCGATTTGGAAGCAGAAAAGAAACAACTGGAGGAGGCTTTATGCAGCGGTTCACTTAGTGTGGAGGAACTGACAGAAAAGTCAAAACGTCTTCCGATGCTGAATGATGAACTTGACGAGAAAACAATGCGTTGGCTTGAATTGAGTGAAATAGAGGCATAGCTTTCTATATATACTTGTAAATCAGTGAGATAATTTTATCTTTATGCTTAGCCAAATAAAAGGTGAAAAGTAGAAAAAAAATTCTCGATGTTTTTCTAAAATTCGTACAAATTTTAAAAAAACATCGAGAATTTTTTTGTAAACATGCAGACAATTTTAGTTCTATCTGAAGGTAGGTTTTTCAGAACTTATTTTTGCAGTGAATTATTGATAGACTCTATATAATCCAGAATTTCTTTTCGTCCGGTTTTCTTTTCCGATGAAGATATGAAATACGGTGGGAGCTCTTCCCATTGTTCTTTCAAAACCTCCATATATCGGTTGACATTGAATTTGGTTTTGCCACTGCTTTGTTTGTCGGATTTAGTAAAAATGATAGCAAAAGGTACACCGTTTTCACCCAGCCACTCCATAAATTCCAGATCGATTTTCTGAGGCTCCAGACGGCTGTCTACCAGTACAAACAGACAGGTCATCTGTTCACGTTCAAGCACATAATATTCTATAAGCTTTTGTATCTTGTCCATCATTTTTTTACCCCGCTGTGCGTAACCGTATCCTGGGAGGTCTACCAAATACCATTCCTTATTGACTAAAAAATGGTTGATGAGCAATGTCTTTCCGGGTGTTGCAGATGTCATAGCCAATTTTGGCTGTTTGGTCAGCATGTTGATGAGGCTGGACTTTCCTACGTTAGAGCGTCCTATAAAGGCATATTCCGGCAGATTAGTCTGAGGGCACATGTCTGCTCTTGAATTACTGACTACAAATTCGGCACTGGTTATTTCCATATTAATTTGTTTTTTTACTCTCTGCAAAGATAGAATAAAAAGAAGCAAAATGAAAATATAGATGTATTTAGTCGTCTTTTCAGTGAAATATGCCGCATTCTCCGTATATTTGTACAATGAAATATATTTATGTTGCCATTGGTTCCATATCTTTAGTGCTGGGAGTTATAGGAATATTTCTTCCTATACTGCCTACTACGCCTTTCTTGCTGCTTTCTGCCGCATTGTTTTTCAGAGGCTCGCCACGTTTATACACCTGGCTGCTGGAACATAAGTATTTGGGACCGTATATCCGCAGTTTTCGTGAGGACAGAGCCATTCCGCTCCGGGCTAAAATTATCTCTGTTTCATTACTTTGGATTACAGCTATTCACTGTGTGCTTTTTTTATTTCCATATTGGTGGCTCAAAGGAATAATGGCCGTAGTGACTATCGGTGTTACTATTTATATTTTGTCTTTTAAAACCCGTTCTCCCCGATGAACAAATTAACTTTTTGTAACCGCAATGAGGCTATAGCCCGCATGAACCGGTTGGGAAAGGAAAGAACCCGATTTTTCTTTCTGATTAATTTTGATGAAACGGAATGTCTGGTCTCAAAACTGGATGATATCCCTGCCGGGCAACTGGCTTTTATTTTTCCTGAGATAGCGAATGTATGTTCTGTATCAGAATTGAAACCTGAAAATATTTTCTGGAAGGCTTATCCGCAGCCGTATGAAGAATACTTGCGTTCGTTTGATATTGTACATCGTAATTTGTATGCGGGAAATTCATTTCTGACAAATTTAACGTGTGCCACTCCGGTTGAAACGAATCTTTCTTTATATCAAGTATTTCTTCACGCTACGGCACGATATAAGCTTTGGTATGATGATCGCTTTGTTGTGTTTTCACCTGAAACTTTTGTCCGTATAAAAGAGGGCTATATTTATTCGTTCCCGATGAAAGGAACAATTGACGCTTCGTTGCCCGATGCGAAGGACGTATTACTGAGGGATGAAAAAGAAGCGGCAGAGCATGCTACGATTACAGATCTGATACGAAACGATTTGAGCCGGGTGGCTACTGAAGTGACGGTTACGCGCTACCGTTATCTGGACGAACTGCATACTCATTGTGGAAGGTTGCTTCAGATGAGCTCTGAAATCAGAGGGCGTTTACCTGAAAACTATCACGAAAAGTTGGGGTCGTTGTTCTTCGAACTCCTTCCTGCCGGTTCTATTACCGGTGCTCCCAAGAAGAAAACGGTGGAGATAATCCGTGAGGCAGAAACATACGACAGAGGTTTTTATACCGGAGTCATGGGATATTTTGATGGTAAGAATCTGGATAGTGCTGTCATGATCCGTTTTCTGGAACACACAGATGGTGGATTCGTGTATAAAAGTGGGGGAGGAATTACATTCCGCAGTACGGCCCGAAGTGAATATGAAGAAATGATACAGAAAATATATGTGCCGATTTATTGAAACAATTCGTATAGAAGGTGGAAAGGTGTGGAATCTGTCCTATCATAATGCCCGTATGAATACAACCCGAAAAAGGGTGTGGGGCAATTGTCCCGCACTTTCTTTGGAGGATATTCTGAAACCAGAACCTTGGCAGGAACGGACACGCTGCCGGGTAGTATATGGAGAGAACATAGAGGAGGTTGTATATATTCCATATACGATAAGGCAGGTTTCTAGCTTGAAACTGGTGTCTTGTGATGATATCGCATACGAACTGAAAAGTGCAGACCGTAGCATGCTGAACAAGCTTTTTGCCTTGCGTGGAGAGAAAGATGATATACTGATTGTGAAGAATGGCAGGATTACCGATACATCGATTGCCAATGTCGCTCTTTGGAACGGAACAGAATGGCATACCCCTTCTTTTCCGTTGCTGAAAGGAACGCAGCGTCAGTTTTTACTTGACAGAAAGCAGATAATAGAAACAGACATATCCGTAGAAAACCTTTCTTCGTATTCCCGGATATGTCTGTTTAACGCCATGATTCCCTTTGGAGAGATAACGCTCGGTTGTGAGGAGTTGGACTATTAGATAGGCCAACCTTCTTCTTTCAGCGCTTCTTTCAGTTGTAAAAATCTTTCGGCTTCCACATCGTTGTCGATAAATTTATCGAAGTTTGCGATGTTCATAGCAGCCCAAGTCTTGCCTTTTTCCACTTCTGTGTCTGGAGCAAACGAAAGATATAATTTCATCGCTTTCTGATAGTCACCTTCCAGCATCCAGTAATGTGCCCGGTAACTGATAACGGCAGGCAGCTTCTTAAACTGTTCGGGCAGACATTTATAAATCATATCGGCAGCTTCCGACTGCGAAGCCAGTACGGCATAATACATACCGTCTATTTGTGTATCAATTCCCTTGCGTGTCGTGACAAAAGCATCATAAATCTGAATGCTTAATATCTGGTTGATAATAAATATCCGTGGAACGGGAGTGTGTGCGCACATGGCCATGATGTGGTCAGTATCTATTTCACCATCGAACATATCACGGAATATTTTTTCATAAGGCAGTCTGACACTGGATATGCCTTGCGGTTGGAAGCAAATCCAGTATAAATTGCGTTCTGAGATTCGTCCGTTTTTGTCCCGATATGTGATGTGAATAGGGTGATAGCAGCAAATAGCCATAAGCAATGCTTCTGCAACTTCTTCTCCATTACCTTCTTCCGAGAAATCGCATGTCATGACGTCTGTAGCGAAAGGTGTTTCCAGACCTTCAATTTTTGCGATCTCGTTGTATGGGATAAAGTGATTTTCTTCTAGCACCACTTCTTTCCCTTCTACTCCCCAGATGAACAACTCTGCTTTTAATTGCAGCGTACGTGATTCGTAAATATACTGACAACCGTTTGTTTCTGAAGTGATTCGAGTATATGGATAGTGCAAGGTACTTTCTTCCAGCCGTGCTTTCATTTCCTGATAAGCTTCCAGTATATCCGAAGAATGAGGCTGTTGCTCTTCTTCCTTTTGAGGAGTTTCCGGTTCGGCCGTTACTTTTTCATTCTCAGGTTGAGGAAGAGGTTGTTCTTCCTTGTCTGATTCTGGCTGAGCGGTTTGCATCTGTTCCTTTTCATGAATCAGTTGCTCTTTTTCCTCTAATAAAAGATGCATCTTTTTCTGCAATTCTGAAAGGTTGGATTTCAAAGTTGAATTTTCAGATTGGATAGCATCTAATTTTTCCTGAGTCTCGGAAAGTTCTCTTTGCAAGGCTGTATAGTTTTTTGCAAGATCTTGTGAAGATTTTTCAGATTGTTCTTCCAGTTCCTTTTTATTAGCCTCGAGGATTTCTTTTTGTTTTTCTACTTCAGCCAGTTTTTCTTCTAGCTCTTTCTTGCTGGCAGTGATAATTTCTTTCTGCTTTTCCGCTTCGGTCAGTTTGGCCTCTAGTTCTTTCTTGCTGGCAGCGATGGTTTCTTTTTGCTTATCTGCTTCAGCCAGTTTTGCTTCCAGTTCTTTCTTACTGGCAGCGATGGTTTCTTTCTGTTTTTCTGCTTCAGTCAGTTTGGCCTCTAGTTCTTTCTTGCTGGCAGCGATGGTTTCTTTCTGTTTTTCCGCTTCAGTCAGTTTTTCTTCCAGCTCTTTCTTGCTGGCAACGATAGTTTCTTTCTGCTGTTCTGCTTCGGCCAGTTTTTCTTCCAGTTCTTTCTTACCGGCAGCAATAGTCTCTTTCTGTTTTTCTGCTTCAGTCAGTTTGGCCTCTAGTTCTTTCTTGCTGGCAGTGATAATTTCTTTCTGTTTATCTGATTCAGCCAGTTTTGCTTCCAGTTCTTTCTTACTGGCAGCAATAGTCTCTTTTTGTTTTTCCGCTTCAGTCAGTTTTTCTTCCAGCTCTTTCTTACTGGCAGCAATAGTTTCTTTTTGCTTTTCCGCTTCGGCCAGTTTTTCTTCCAGTTCTTTCTTACTGGCAGCAATAGTTTCTTTTTGCTTTTCCGCTTCAGTTAGTCTTGCTTCCAGCTCTTTCTTGCTGGCAGCAATAGTTTCTTTCTGTTTATCTGCTTCAGCCAGTTTTGCTTCCAGCTCTTTCTTATCAGTAGCTAGAACTTCTTTCTGTCTTTCAGAATCGGCTAGCTGATTTTTTAATTGTTGAATATCATTATCTCGTGAAACAATTTCCTGTTCAGAATATTGCATTTTCTCCAATCCGGTTGCTTTGTCGGATTGAAGTCTGGATATTTCAGTTTGGAGATGTGAAATCTCTTTCTGATGTTCTGCAATTGAGGTTTGTAATTGGGTGAGTTCAGTTTGTGCAAGTGATAACTCTTCCTGTGTTTCGGTTAGCTGAGTACGTTTATAAGTTGCTTCTTTATTAGCATCTTTGACTTCAAATGAAAGTTGCTGATTCTTTATTAATAAAGCTTCGTTGTCGTTTTGTAATTGTTCAATATCAATGCCTGTCAGCTTTTTGATCAGATGAAAAGTGAATTTACCCATAACTGTGTAAAAAGATAATTTGGTTAATGAATGTTGCAAATTACGTAAATATTTCTGAATGTTCAGTATAAATGCGGTTTAAATTGTATCTTTTTGCATGAAAAATCCAATCTATTTCAATCTTTATCATTAGTTTTGTACTTCATTTTAGAAAAATAAGAAAAATGCAAGACTTTATAACACACAATGAATATTTAACTGGAAATCGGGCGAATAGTTTGATTAATCGCAAAATGATATTCCGTATATTGGGTATTTTATTGTTTATAGAAGGTGGGCTGTTTTTATTATGTGCAGGTGTTTCCCTGTGCTATCAGGAACATAGTTATATTTATTTCCTTTATTCAACCTTATTGGCCGCAGCTGTCGGTTGCGTGCTGTTGTTCCTTGGTCGTAATGCAGAAAATAAGCTTTCTCGTCGTGATGGCTACTGTATTGTTGCATTTACATGGCTTTTATTTACTACGTTTGGAATGCTTCCTTTCTACCTCAGTGGCGAAATACCTTCTGTTACCGATGCTTTCTTTGAAACGATGTCAGGGTTTACAACCACAGGTGCAACGATTCTTGATGATATTGAGTCACTGTCGTATGGAATGCTTTTCTGGCGTAGCTTTTCTCAGTGGATTGGAGGTTTAGGAATTGTCTTTTTTACGATAGCGGTATTACCGATATTCGGAGTCGGAAATCAGGTTCTGTTTTCTGCTGAAGCGACAGGGGTGACTCATGATAAGATTCATCCGAAAATCAGTATAATGGCTCAGTGGCTGTGGACTGTATATTTGCTTCTTACAATAACAGAAACGGTATTGTTGATGTTGGGAGGTATGAATTTGTTTGATGCAGTCTGTCATTCGTTTACAACTACTGCTACGGGGGGATATTCTACTAAACAGGATAGTGTGGCATATTGGAATTCTCCTTTTATAGAGTATGTGATAGCGATTTTTATGGTCCTGTCGGGAATAAACTTTTCATTATATTTTATGTGCCTGAAAGGAAAGTTCTTCAATCTGTTCAAAGACGATGAATGTAGATGGTTCTTGATGTCTGTAGGTATAGTAACTTTACTTATCACAGTTCCTTTGGTCATGCAAAACCATTATGGATGGGAAGAAGCTTTTCGGAAGGCATTTTTTCAAGTAGCAAGTATTCATACATCTTGTGGGTTTGCTACTGATGATTATAATGTATGGCCTCATTTTACATGGATGCTTTTGATTTATACAATGTTTGCAGGAGGTTGTACCGGCTCTACCGGCGGGGGAATAAAGAATATGCGTTTGCTTATTCTTTTCCGTAATATGAAGAATGAGTTCAGCCGTCTGATTCATCCTCGTGCTGTATTACCCGTAAAGGTAAATCAGCAGGCACTTTCTCTTTCTACTATCTCTACAGTAAATACTTTTATTTTATTGTATTTGATTTGTATTTTTGTAGGCTGGGTAGCTTTAATGTTTATGGGACTTGAACTTACAGAGTCTTTTGGACTGGTAGTTTCTAGTTTGGGTAACGTTGGACCTGGTTTAGGTGCATATGGTCCTGCCTTTTCGTGGAGTGCTCTTCCTGATCTTGCTAAATGGTTACTGTCTTTTATGATGTTAATAGGAAGATTGGAGCTATTTGGCATTCTGCTGATGTTTTCGCCTGGTTTTTGGCATAAACGTTGACCTTTCTGTTGGTATCGAAAAGTCTTGTATAGAGAAGTTTAATACTGATTATTGCATAAGATAAATAGCCGTATCATTACTTAAATAAAGTTTGATACGGCTATTTTTTTATTCTAAAAGTAACTATCCTATACTTTCTGGAATGCTTATTTAATTTTGAGGCACTCTCATGTTTGTATTAATAATAGTTCTGAAGCTAGAACGAAAATTTGTTAGTCGATAAAGCGTTTGGTCAGCTCATCAAATTCGTCTATTCTTCTATCACGCAAGAATGGCCACCAGCGACGAACATTTTCGCTTCGGTTCATATCTATCTCTACTACGAGATTTTCTTCTTTCAGATTGCTTGCTTGTGCAAGAATTTCTCCTTGGGGTCCGGCTACGAAGCTATTTCCCCAAAATTGGATGCCATTGGTTTGTCCGGAAGGATCAGGTTCAAGTCCTACTCGGTTTACGGCGATGACAGGAAGTCCGTTTGCAACAGCATGACCACGTTGTACTGTTACCCATGCTCCAAGCTGACGCATCTTTTCATCTTGTGTATCACTGCTTTCCCATCCGATTGCTGTTGGATAAATAAGTAGCTCTGCACCTTTTAAAGCCATCAGTCTAGCTCCTTCTGGATACCATTGATCCCAGCATACTTGAACACCTAGTTTACCCAGACTTGTTTCTATTGGCTCAAATCCCAGATCACCTGGAGTGAAATAGAATTTTTCATAATAGGCAGGATCATCTGGTATATGCATTTTACGATATTTTCCCGCAATACTTCCGTCAGAGTCAAATACAACGGCTGTATTGTGATAAAGTCCGGGTGTACGACGCTCAAATAGTGAAGTAACCAATACTATATGATAAGCTGCTGCTATTTCACTATAAAATCCGGTTGAGGGTCCGGGGATAGGCTCTGCCAGATCAAATAAAGATGTATCTTCTGTTTGACAGAAATAGGGGGTATTATGTAATTCCTGTAGAACAACAAGTTGTGCACCGGCTTGTGCAACAGAAGCAATATTACGGTGCAATTTTTCCAAATTTATTTTCAGGTCATTCGTACATGCTTGTTGTACGATACCTACTCGAATGGTTCTTTTCATATCGGTTAAAATTTTAATGTTTGCTGTTTTTTACACTTTCCGGATATTGCATGGTAACGCAATGCAATGAGCCATGCTGCTTAATTAGCGGGCAACAATCTATTCCTACAATATCTTTTTCAGGAAAAGCTTGTGCTAATATTTGAGCAGCCTTTTGATCGTTATCCGGTTGGTTGTATGTCGGATACAATATGGCATCATTCATTATCAGGAAATTGGCATATGTTGCTGGCAGACGTTCACCTTCTTCATCATAAATAGCTGTTGGCATAGGCAGAGGAAGCAAGCGGTATGGTGTATTCTCCAGTGTACGGAACGTTTTCAGCTGTTCTTCCATTTTACTGAGTTCATCATAATGTTCATCTGCGCTATCTGTACATTGTACATAAACAATAGTGTTGTCCGGACAAAGTCTAGCCAATGTATCTATGTGGCTATCAGTATCATCACCTGCAAGGAATCCGTGATCCAGCCATAAAACTTGCTGGAGATTAAATCTTTCTTTTAAGTATAGCTCTATATCCTCACGTGTCATTACGTCGTTCCGATTAGGAGCGAGGAGACAGGTAGAAGTTGTAAGCATGGTTCCTTTACCATCACTTTCGATAGATCCTCCTTCAAGTATAAAGTTACGACAGTTTGTATAACTTCCTTTTAACAGATTGCTCTGATATAAATTCCAGTTTATCAGGTTATCTTTATTTGCTGCAAACTTCATTCCCCAACCATTAAAACAGAAATCTAACAGCAGGGGAGTCCCGTCATTTTGGAGCAATGTGATAAAGCCGTGATCGCGTGCCCAAGTATCGTTGGTCGGGCATTTTACAAAATGTATATTGTCTTTATATTTGAAGTCTTTTAATTTTTCTGGATATTCAGGGGCAATCAGTAAAAGAGGTTGCCGGGAAGCTATTTCACTGGCGAGGTTGAAAAAACATGTTTCTACTTCATCTAACATGTAGTTCCAGTCGGTTCCGCTATGCGGCCACGTCAGCTGGATGTAGCTTTGTGGATGCCATTCGGCGGGTAAGAAATAATTCTTTTCCATAATGAGATAGTTTGTTTTATAATGTTGTTGTTCTTTTCTTATTGGCTGTTGCGCTTGCTGCGACGTTTTAATAGAATCCAGTCAAATAATTCGCGCCAGTTCGTAAAATCTTTTTTATACATTAAACCTATTCCTTGTGTTGTCAGAGTAGATTTTGTAAAGTATCTGTCGTTGGTTTGGTTATATCCTTTCAGACGGAAATCACCGTTTTTAGTCAGTAGCCACATTGCTTCAAAATCTCCTACGAAGTTGGTGTTACGCATAGGGTTATCGCGGTAACCGAAATTACCATTAATAATTAATCGGTTGTTAAGCAGTCTTCCTGAAAGAATAGCTTCTGCCTCTACGTCAGTCCACCCTTTATCGCCTGTACTTAAATTGGTTCCCACGTTCCAGTTCTGGCTGTCTATTACTTGAGAAAGCATATTATTTAACTGTCCGGAAAGTGTGCTGAAAGCCAGTGAACTTGTTGCATCCGACTGATTGGCATTGTTGGCATAATCAAAGGTATAAAACTTTCCAATACTCAACAAATAAATGATTTGTGTATTCATTTGCTCTTCTGTACTGGTTAAACTTCTTACCAATTCCCGGTCTTCATCGCTGACGGTCGGCAAGTCCAGATCGAATTTTAATGTAGGAGCAGTCAGGTTACCTCTCAGATTCAGTAAACAGTTTACCTTTACAGTTCCTTTGGTATTTGAAGCATCAGCCACTAAATCATTTAATGAAGCAGAGTTTACGGTATAAACAGCCTGTACATCCAGATTGGCTTCTCGTGGATTTCCGTTGAATGAAACTGTTCCTCCTGATTGCAGGATGAAATCTTTGTGAATAACATTCTGCATGCTCATTTTGTATATTCCTTCTTCGATATTGTAGTTACCGAAAATCTGGAAATCTCCTTTATTATAATAGTTGATACGCAGGTTGCCGGTTCCGTTTGCAGAAATGTTATCTCTTGCTATAGGATCCATGACGATACGCATGGTAGCAGCCGGAGTTGCTTCTATCTGGAGATTAATGTGGGTATCAGTAGGAGTGTCTTCTTCCTCCTTATTATCTGTTTTGTTTAAATGATGATATAATTCAGTCTGAATGTTTTCTTGCTGTCTTCGGGGAGTCTTATCCACAAATTTTATAAATTGTGTATTGGTTGCTTCAGCTGCTGTGGCGGTTACGTATGTAAACTTTGTTTGTGGATCAGTTCGTAATGTCCCGTCCACAGTAAGTGTATTGTTTCCTCCGCGCAGCAACACTTCTCCAGTTGTATATATTTTACCATAGAAAGGAAATTCAGGTGTTTCCTTTTCCGTGTGATATACCAGCATATTGTTTGTGTTGAACCGGAAATCATACATCAGGTTCTTTAGTTTTGTATGTCTGAGTGCGCCATTAACTAACCCGGTATGTCCTTCGGGGTCTGTTACTTGTATGTTGTCGAAGGCAAAGTGCCCTGAGCTTATACGGAATGAGTCTGCATGAGCGGTGAATGATGTATTAAGGATATTTACTTTCATGCTGGCATCTGCTTGAGCACATCCCTCCAGGTCAAGTCCGGAGAAAGGACCGTATAATCGGACGCGTCCAAAGACTCTTCCCTGCATATTTGTAAATATATTCTCTACAAAAGGTTGCAGGAAGGAAAGATTTGTACCTCCTGCCTGAATATTTAAGTTTAATCCTTTTTCCTTAGGCGAAACATATCCGGTTACATTAGTGAAGTAATGATCATTCTCTTTTATGTCGGCATGTAAGCGTACTCCTCCTAATTCATTGTCCCATTCACCTCTTATATCTCCCTGACCTAATAACGCATCGTTCAGAGAAAAGTCTTTTACGTTGAGTCGGGTATACATCACCGGATTGTCAAGTACATTATGTAAGTGGACACGTCCAGTTACTAGGCCATTGAATTTAACTGCATGAAACTGAATTATATCCATTACATATTGTAAGTCGATATTGCTCAAATCCACCAGACAAGAGTCTGTTGTTTCCTTTCCAATACGTCCGTTTGCACGTACATATTGGTTTTGATGCTCAAATAGGAAGTTGTCGATTTCTATCAAGTTTTTATCAATGGTTATTTGTGATGGATGTATTTTCCATATCGTATCATTTAAAATAATTTTGCTTGGACGCAGGTCTATCATCGTCGATAAGCGATTACTTTCTTCTGACTTATGGAAACTTGTAATAGCTTCTACCATACCGCTAAAAGTGGAAGGAACATTATTTCCCCAATGGATGGTAGTTTTTAATTTATCGTCGCTGACCCGAGAATTTACAGCCAAATTAATCATTGCACCTTTTTGCAGACGTTTGTTTATACGCACTTGGCATTGCAGTTCATCTGAAGTGTTATTACACAATAACGTTCCTGATTCGAAATATGAGTCGTTGTAAACAAATGCTGGAAGATAACCTCTAATTTGCAACCGTGTACGGTTATCATCAAAATATCCGTTTAATGTAGCCGGCATGTACAGTTCAACAGGGATTTTGAATACCTTTGAGAATAACTCTGTATCTTCCAACTGGAAATTGAACTGAAAATCATTGTTTGTTTCAGGCAATTCCTTGTTGAGAACGAGTAATGACGGAATGTACCGTTGCAATGTCTTCAATATACTTGCTGGAAGAGTACGGTAAGAATAGTTCCCTTTGACAAAGCCATTGAGGAAAGGAGAACGGATTTCTATTTGTTTTTCCTGACTATTACTTACGTTTCCGGCAAATATGCTTAAGTTTTTTAAGAAATAACATTGATCTTTTTCTGGAGCGTTGACCAGTACGCTGTCAATACTGATTTTTCCCTGCATGTCATCAATGGAGTGTCCGCTGAAGTCGGCAGTCAGATTCAGTGACATATCTGTATCTTTATATTGGTCTGTCAGATTCAGATCGTTAGGACGGAAGTTACGTACCACAGCTTTTAGATTGAAATCAGGCACAGCTTGTCGTGTTGCAACATGTCCGTTTATTTCAATGTTTGCATTGCTGTCGTCCAAAGATAATTTTCCGTTAAATCCTCCTGGAGTATATTGTCCGTCAAGCATGATGTTGCGGTACTCATACTGCTTGTATGTAAACGAAGAAATCACTCCCTTAATATATGATTCAGCTTTGCCGTCATGATATTTGAAACCTTGCAATTCTATGTCGAATGTTGTGCTTCCCAGTGTCTTTTCCTGGTTTAACAAGGTTCCTAATTGTAATTCCGGACTGATTATTTTTCCAGAATAAGAACGTAGATGGGTTAATGTATCGGAATGCATGGTTACATTGGCCCGAATACTTCCTACATCTGTAAGAAGTGTACCATGTGTTGTTAATTGATTCAGATAACCGGAAATATCTCCGTTGAAACTTATGTCCCCAATCCGTTTCAGAATATCGGGAACATTGTTTTTGCCACTTAGGTTATAAAGTAACCAGTTAATACCTTCTTTATCTACTTCCAGTTGCGACAGGTTACCGAAAAGGAACATATTATTTTTTTCGTTCCAGTGGTTTATCATAGCTTCTGCTTTCAGCAAAAGACTTTGAGTATTGTTTGATATATAAATGTCTGTACACTTGGTTTGATATCCTTTTCCGTCCAACGACATGCGCAGGTTTATAGCTTCATTGAAATGAGCTAGTGCAGGTACAAACATGGCAAAGTCAGCCAATGTAATACGAGCTCTCATATGAGCCATATACCGTGTGTCATTGTTTATTACAGGAGCAGATGAGGCACTGTCGTAGGTCGCAGCAAGCGTATCTATATTCAGCTCACTGTTAGGAAAAGAAACCTCAATATTGTTTGCCTGTAATCCATGGTGGTTGGCTGTAATTTTCAGTGCCAGTTTCTTTAATTTGAATCCACTTTGTTCGTTGAAACTTATACGTTTGATTTGCGCATTGAGAGAATCAGGCGTTAAGGCTTTCAGTGAAAGTGTTGCTGAAAGATTCTGTATGCCTAAATGGTTTGAATTAAAACGTCCAGGAGTTTGAGCTTCGGAAAGTAAGTCATAGTAGACCTGTCCGCGACGAATCAATACGGAATTAATACGCAGATCGATGGTTGATTTTTTCTTGATTGTATCTTTTGAGGCAAATGCATCAAGTACAAACTGGAAATTTGTCTTACTGTCAGGGGTCGGACGGTTGAGGTGAGCGTTCAGACCAAAAAGCTGTACACTGCTGATGCGTATTTTGCCGTGTAATAAAGACGATAACTCCATCTTAGCAGATAAACGGTTTATTTTCAGCAGCTCCTTACCAGACTTGTCTTCCAGATATACATTCTGTATAATGACACGGTTCAGCAGTCCTAAATCGATATTTCCGATTCTGACCTCAGTCTGCATGATACGGCTGAGCTCTTGAGCCGTAAAATCGGATAGCCGTTTTTGAATAAAAGGAATACTCAAAACGGCGATAATTCCGAAATAGCATACCAAAGCTAATATGATGGTAGATCGGACAATATGTTTTATACTTCTGAACTTGCTCATGGGTATGACTCAAAAATTAATCAAAATTACAAATATCGCTCGAAGTAATCTATATTTTACCTTCTTATTTTATTATTTTTAAAATACAAATTCGTACTTTTGGCACATTATTTAGAAACTAACACATTTAAGGTATATGAAGAAGAACATAATGTTAGCATGCCTGATGGCAATGGCACTGGGAGCACAGGCTCAACAGGGGGGAATTACACAAGACATGTTGAACCAAATCAAAAGTAGCTATAAGCATACGCCGGCAGATAAGGCTATTTATAATGCCATGGCTGAAACCAGTATAGCAGTACTTGCGAAAAATCATGAAAATCTGGCTAATTTCGATACTAACTTCACCAATAAAGTTGTTTCACATGGCATAACAGACCAGCAGCAGTCTGGACGTTGCTGGCTTTTTACCGGATTGAACGTATTGCGTGCTCAAATGATGGCTAAATATGGTCTGGACGAAATGGAGTTCTCTCAGAACTATTGCTTTTTCTACGACCAGTTAGAGAAAGCTAATCTTTTCTTGCAGGGGATTATTGACACGCGTGAAAAACCAATGGATGATAAGATGGTAGAGTGGTTATTCCGCAATCCTATAAGCGACGGAGGACAATTTACTGGTATTTCAGATGTTATAGGTAAGTATGGAGTAGTTCCGTCTTCGGTTATGCCAGAAACCTATAGTAGTGAAAACACATCACAGATAGCTCGTCTGGTTGGCTTGAAGTTGAGAGAGTTCGGTCTGCAATTACGTGATGAGGCTGCAAAAGGAGTAAAGGTTTCTGCACTTGAAGCTAAAAAGACAGAAATGCTTTCTACCGTTTATCGTATGCTTGCCTTAGCATTCGGTGAACCTGTAGAACGTTTTACCTGGACTATGAACGGTGAAACGAAGGAGTATACTCCACAGTCTTTTTATCAGGAATATTTGGGAAATGACTTAACCAATAATTATGTCATGCTGATGAACGACCCCAGTCGTGAATATTATAAATGCTACGAAATAGATTTTGACCGTCATGTTTATGATGGAAAGAACTGGACTTACGTCAATTTACCTGTTGAGGATATAAAAGCAATGGCTATTGAATCAATAAAGGATAGTACAATGATGTATTTCTCTTGTGACGTCGCAAAATTCTTAGACAGTAAGCGTGGTACTCTCGATTTAAAGAATTTTGATTATGAATCACTGATGGGTACTACGTTCGGAATGAATAAGAAACAGCGTGTCCAGACCTTTGCCAGTGGATCCAGCCATGCTATGACTTTAATGGCTGTAGATTTGGATAAAGACGGTAAGCCGAAGAAATGGATGGTTGAAAACAGTTGGGGAGCAGAGGCTGGTTATAAGGGACATCTGATTATGACCGATGAGTGGTTTGACGAATATATGTTCCGTCTGGTAGTAGAAAAGAAATATGTACCAGAAAAGGTACTGAATATTTTGAAGCAGAAGCCAATCCGTCTGCCGGCATGGGACCCTATGTTTGCTCCAGAAGAATGATGAGCAGATAAGTTTGTTTATATATTTTTGTAGACGTCCTGATGTTTTCTGAAAATACAGGTTTTCAGAATAAACATCAGGACGTTTATTTTTGGCTTTAGGGTTGTTTTTCTCTTCCTTTTTGCTTAATTTCGTAATTATCCTTAATTTAAAATCTGATTCTTATGAAGAAATATCGGAAAGCAAAATCGAAGTATATTGCTGTCTGTTCGTTAACCTTATGGTTATATCAGCCTGTAAATGCACAAATAGAGATTACAACTCTTCCGGATAGTGTGATAACGGTTGGATACGCTCGGGGTACACTGAAGAACATATCCGGTTCGGTAGAACAAATTACCGAACAGCAAATGAATAAAGAGCAAATAACTAATCCGCTGGAAGCTATTCAGGGACGAGTACCAGGATTGACTATCATGAAAAGCAGTAATGGTACAGCAGCTCTGGAATCTGTCCGAATGCGAGGAACCACTTCGTTGACAAGTGGTAATGATCCATTGATAATTGTAGATGGGGTGTTGGGCGATTTAAGTATGCTGACTTCGATCTATCCGACCGATATAGAAAGTTTTACAATCTTGAAAGATGCCTCAGAAACAGCGCAGTACGGTTCTCGTGGTGCCTCGGGTGTGATTAATATTACAACAAAAAAAGGAATCTCTGGTAAAACGCGTATTAATTACAACGGAAGCTTTGGCATTGCCCATGCTTATCGTCATCTGGATATGCTCTCTGGCGATGAATATCGGAAAGTAACAAGCGAGAATGGAATTTCTATTCTGGATAAAGGCTGTAATACTGATTTTCAAAAAGAAATAGAACAACTGGGGTTGCAGCAGAATCATAACATTGCTTTTTATGGTGGAGGAGATGCTTCCAACTATCGTGTTTCTTTGGGCTATCTGAACCGTGAGGGAGTGATATTGAATGAAAGTATGAAGCTTTTTACATCGAATATGAATATGTCGCAAGATATATTCGATAAATTTATCCAATGCGAACTTGGACTGTTTGGATCAGTCAAGAAAAACCGGAATTTGTTCGATTATCAGAAAACTTTTTATTCGGCAGCGGCTTTTAACCCTACTTTCCCTAACCATAAAGATTATACGACCGACGCTTGGGACCAGATAACTACTGCCAGCCAGATAACCAATCCTTTGGCTTGGATGGAGGTCAATGATCGTGATGATGTTTCTTATTTCAGTGCTCATGCCCGTTTGAATTTTAATTTGTCGCCCGACCTGAAATTTATTCTTTTCGGCTCGTATACTTATAATGATACAGAGAACTCACAGTATTTGCCCACTATAGTCTGGGCAAACGGACAGGCGTATCGTGGAAACCGCCGTTCGGAATCTGTCTTAGGGAATGCAATGCTTACATATCGGAAACAGTTGAAAAAGCATTTCATAGATGTATTGGGATTGGCAGAGCTGGAGAAAAATACATATACCGGATTTTATACTACGGTAACAAACTTTTCTTCCGATCTTATGGGGTTCGACAATCTTCAGGCTGGAGCTCTGCGTCCCTGGGAAGGAACAGGCTCATATTATGAGGAACCTCATCTGGCGTCTTTTCTGGGACGAGTGAATTATACATATGACGACCGTTATGTACTGACAGTCAATGCTCGTACAGATGCATCTTCAAAGTTTGGAGCAAATCATAAATGGGGCTTTTTCCCATCTGTTTCTGCTGCATGGAATGTGTCAAATGAACAGTTTATGAAGCAGATTACCTGGATTGATAATTTGAAGTTGCGCCTTGGTTATGGACTTGCTGGAAATCAGGGAGGTATAGATTCGTATACAACGATGAATCTAGTCCGTCCCAATGGAGTCGCACCTGTCGGAAATTCTCCTGTAGTGACTTATGAGACATTACGCAATATCAATCCCGATCTGAAGTGGGAAGTAAAACATACTTTCAATGCCGGTTTCGATGTGGGCTTTTATGGCAACCGTTTACTGTTGTCTGTCAATTATTACAACTCTAAGACAACCGATATGCTTTATAATTATCGGGTAAGTGTTCCTCCTTTTACCTACAATACATTGCTCGCCAATATTGGTTCTATGCGTAACAGCGGTACAGAAATCTCTGTTGGTATTACTCCATTGAAGACTAAGGATATGGAGCTGAATATCAATGCAAATATAACTTTCCAGAAGAACAAGTTGCTTTCGCTGAATGGTATGTATAATGGCGAATATATTTCGGCTTCGGAGTATACTGTTATAGCCGGACTTGACGGGGCAGGTTTTCATGGAGGATATAATAATATTGTATATCAGATTGTAGGACAGCCTTTGGGAGTTTTTTATCTTCCTCACTGTACCGGATTGGTTCCCGATGGTAATGGTGGATATAAATATGAAATCGCCGACTTGAATGGGGGAGGTGTAAATCTGGAAGACGGAGAAGACCGTTATGTGGCAGGTCAGGCTATGCCTAAGACCTTGCTTGGCTCAAACATTAGTTTCCGGTATAAACGTTTTGATGTATCGTTGCAGATAAACGGAGCTTTCGGACATAAAATATATAATGGAACTTCACTGACTTATATGAATATGAATATTCTTCCCGACTATAATGTAATGGAGGAAGCTCCCCGACAAATGATAAAAGATCAGACCGCAACTGATTATTGGCTGGAGGATGGAGATTATATTAATTTCGATTATCTGACAGTAGGATATGATGTTCCTCTGAAAAATACGAAGTTTTTACATAACATGCGTCTGGCGTTCACTATCAACAACTTGGGAACAATAAGCGGCTATTCGGGATTAACCCCTCTTATTAACAGTATGACCGTAGACTCTACATTGGGAGTTGATGACAAACGGACTTATCCGTTGTCGCGTACCTATACTCTTAGTTTAAGTCTTAATTTTTAAATGTTTAGCCATGAAAAAAATATATATATTATTTTTGACTTGCACTTCATTGTTCAGTATATCGTGCAGCAGTTTCCTTGAAGAAGATCCTCGGGATGGTTTATTGGGAGATAATGCTTATTCTACACTGCCGGCTCTCTATCGGAATTGTGTAGCATCGCTTTATAACTGTGTAGGCAGTTATAAAGACAGTGAGGGATTGCAGGGAACAGGGAGAGGTATCTATGACCTGAATACTTTTACGACCGATGAGGCTATTATGCCCACCCGTGGAGGTGACTGGTATGATGGTGGATTCTGGCAAGGACTCTACCTGCATCAGTGGGGAGTAAATAGCGATGCCATATTGAATACTTGGGAGTACTTGTTCCAGAGTATTAAGCTATGTAATTATTCGTTGGAGCAGATTGAACATTTCTCAGCGACACATACTGATAAAGAACTTCCGGCTTATAAGGCAGAGGTACGTGCCCTTCGTGCTATGTTTTATTATTATGCGATGGATTTATTCGGACGCATTCCTCTGCTTGTTACTTCCGATGCGGCCGGTGCGGAAATGAAACAGGCAGAGCGTGATAAGATTTTTACTTTTATCGTAAATGAATTGCAGGAGGCTGTTCCTTTCCTGAGCGAAGAGAAAAGTAATATTCCTGGTGAATATTATGGCAGAATGACAAAGCCTGTTGCTTATTTTCTGTTGGCTAAGCTGATGCTGAATGCTGAAGTATATATGGATTCCGACTGGACAGATGGTGTCTTTCCGGATGGCAGAAAAATCTTCTTTACTGTAAACGGAGAAAATCTCAATGCTTGGAAAGCTGCACAATATTACTGTACACAGATTTCTCGGATGGGTTATCAGTTAGAGAAAGATTATTCTTCAAATTTTGCCATATTCAATGAGTCTTCTCAGGAAAATATTTTTGTAATACCGATGAGCAAGACTTTATACACCAACCAGATGCAATATTTGTTCCGCTCCCGTCACTATAATCATGCAAAGGCCTATGGATTAGGAGGTGAAAATGGTTCAAGTGCAACGCTTGAGGTTTTGCAGACTTTTGGGTATGGCACAGACAAAGTTGATCCTCGTTTCGATTACTGCTATTTCGCCGATGAGGTGTACGATTTACAGGGAAATCCTATTCTGCTCGACGATGGCACTCCGCTGGTATATTACCCAGAGGCAATAGCCCTCGATGTTTCCAATTCGGTATATGAACAAACAGCTGGAGCACGTATGAAGAAATATGAAGTGGATAACACAGCATTAAAAGATGGAAAGTTGATGGATAATGATATTGTATTATTCCGTTATGCTGACGTGTTGCTGATGATGAGTGAGGCCAAAGTGAGAAATGGCGAAGACGGAACAGGAGAATTGAATGAAATCCGTGCCAGAGTAGGAGCTTCGTATCGTGAAGCAACTCTTGAAAGCTTGTTGGATGAAAGGCAGATGGAGCTGGCGTGGGAAGGCTGGAGGCGTCAGGACTTGATCCGTTTCCGTCAATTCACTCGTCCGTATAGCTTCCGTCCACAGCTTCCCGGTGAAGAAAACGGTTATACAACTGTTTTCCCGATACCTGAAAAGGTAATAGTGATGAATGGGGTGCTGAAACAAAATCCGGGGTATTGACAAATTATTTTATTGGATATTCCTTTTGGGGATTTTTGTTGTTCTTTGCATTGATTATAAGTTGTTTACGTAGTCTTGGACCTGCCTTTGAAAAAGTATATGTTCTTTTCCCGAAAATATCGAGATATTTTCGGGAAAAGATGCTGAAGAATTTATACTTTTTTGATGGAATGTTATTAAGACTATGCTGTTGTTTTTCTTTTGTAATAAAAAATCTTCGTGGATCAGTGTTTTTTCGTTTTCGCATGTCGTCCGGATGAAATAACTTCTTGAGCTGATTCCGCCCGATTCTGATAGAATGTTTTTTTCGGGGAAAAAACTGGCAGGAGAGCCCCGAAATCCCCCTCTAAGAGGTAAGTGCGAAATAGTAAAAATTGCTTTCTACATATTACAAAATGAAGACATTTTGTTCGTTTTTGTCACTTGTACTCAATTATATAAAGAATTTTTTCCGTAATAACCCGCTTGAAATTGTTTATTTCCATTCTTTTTTATTTAATTTTGCAGTCAAATTTATAAAACCATTTTTTATAACCCAATATGGCTAATTTAATAAAATTGCGTAAAGGTCTTGACATTAACCTGAAAGGCAAGGCGGCTGCTGAGGTAGTAGCTGTAAAAGAGCCGGGATTCTATGCATTAGTACCCGATGATTTTACAGGTGTAACTCCTAAAGTGGTAGTGAAAGAACAGGAATATGTTATGGCCGGAGGACCCTTGTTTATCGACAAGAATCATCCTGAAGTGAAATTTGTTTCGCCTGTAAGTGGCGTAGTAACTAGTGTGGAGCGTGGAGCTCGCCGTAAAGTAATGAGTATTACGGTAGAAGCTGCAGCAGAACAGGACTATGAAGAATTTGGCAAGAAAGATGTTGCCAAGATGGATGCTGCTGCTGTAAAGGAATTGCTGCTGGCAAGTGGTATGTTTGCCTTCATCAAGCAGCGTCCTTACGATGTTATAGCAGATCCGACAATTGCTCCGAAAGCAATCTTTGTGTCTTCATTCGACAGCAATCCGCTTGCTCCGGAGTTTGAATTTGCCTTGAAAGGTGAAGAAGCAAATTTCCAGGCAGGACTTGATGCACTGGCAAAAATTGCCAAGACTTATTTAAGTATTAGTGTAAATCAGAAAACTGCTGCACTGACACAGGCTAAGAATGTTACTGTAACTGTATTCGACGGACCTCATCCGGCAGGAAACGTTGGTGTACAGATTAACCACATTTCTCCTATTAATAAAGGTGAAACTGTTTGGACAATCGATGCACAGGCTGTGATCTTTATTGGTCGTCTGCTGAATACCGGACGTGTGGATCTGACTCGCATGGTAGCAGTGACAGGTTCTGAAGTAAAGAAACCTGCTTATTGCAAGTTGAAAGTAGGTGCATGCCTGACAAATGTGTTTGCAGGTAATGTAAACAAGGAAAAAGAATTACGCTATATCAGCGGTAATGTGTTGACTGGTAAGCAAATTACAGCTAACGGCTTCTTGGGAGCATTCCACAGTCAGGTGACTGTAATTCCTGAAGGTAGTGATGTTCATGAAATGCTGGGATGGATTATGCCTCGTTTCAATCAGTTCAGTACTAGCCGTTCATATTTTAGCTGGCTGATGGGCAAGAAAGAATATACACTGGATGCTCGTGTAAAAGGTGGTGAACGCCACATGATTATGTCGAACGAGTATGACAAGGTGTTGCCGATGGATATCATGCCTGAATATTTGATCAAAGCAATAATCGCCGGAGATATCGACCGCATGGAACAGTTAGGTATCTATGAAGTTGCTCCTGAAGACTTTGCTTTGTGTGAATTCGTTTGCTCTTCTAAGATGGAATTACAGCGTATCGTTCGTGAAGGATTGGATATGCTCCGTCGTGAAATGTGCTAATACTAACCAAAAGAATTAATAGAATAAATGAAAGCGTTAAGAAATTATCTAGATAAGATAAAGCCTAACTTTGAAGAGGGAGGCAAATATCATGCTTTTCGTTCTGTATTCGATGGTTTCGAAACATTCTTGTTTGTTCCGAATACTACTTCGAAGACAGGTACGCACATCCACGATGCGATTGATAGCAAACGTATCATGTCACTCGTGGTTATTGCATTAATACCGGCTTTGTTGTTCGGTATGTATAATGTGGGCTATCAGCATTATCTGCATGCAGGCATCAGCGGTAGTTTTATCGAAATGTTTGGCTACGGTTTTCTGGCTGTATTGCCTAAAATCATTGTTTCTTATGTTGTAGGTTTGGGAATCGAATTCGTTGTTGCACAATGGAAGAAAGAAGAAATTCAGGAAGGTTTCCTGGTTTCTGGTATGTTGATTCCGATGATTGTACCTGTTGACTGTCCGTTATGGATGCTTGCTGTAGCAACTGCTTTCTCTGTAATCTTTGCAAAGGAAGTATTCGGTGGTACAGGTATGAACATCTTCAACCCTGCATTGATTACTCGTGCATTCTTGTTCTTTGCTTATCCTACTAAGATGTCTGGTGATGCCGTTTGGGTATCAGGTGACAGCATCTTCGGATTGGGTAAGACTGTTGACGGTTTGACTGCTGCAACTCCGCTGGGTGTTGCCAAGGTTGCTGAATGTCCTGAATTCTCTTGGGATATGGTTACTGGTCTGATTCCGGGTTCTATCGGTGAAACCAGTGTAATTGCTATTGCAATTGGTGCTGTTATCCTTTTATGGACTGGTGTAGCAAGCTGGAAGACAATGTTGTCTGTATTTGTAGGTGGAGCTGTCATGGGATGGATTTTCAATACAATTGGTCCTGATACAGGTGTGGCTCAAATGCCTTGGTACGAACACTTGTGCTTGGGTGGTTTCTGCTTTGGTGCTGTATTTATGGCAACTGATCCGGTAACTTCTTCACGTACAGAAAACGGTAAGTTTGTATATGGCTTCCTGATTGGTGCTATGGCAATCATTATTCGTGTGTTGAATCCGGGTTATCCAGAAGGTATGATGTTGGCTATCTTGCTGATGAATATCTTTGCACCGCTGATCGACTACGTTGTAGTTCAGAATAATATCTCTCGTCGTGCTAAACGTGCTATGTCTAACAAATAAAAACCGAATATACAATGAATACTAATAGTAACTCTTATACTATCATTTATGCTTCGGTAATGGTTGTTATCGTAGCATTCTTATTGGCTTTCGTGAACTCTTCTTTGCGTGATATTCAGGGAAAGAATGTAGAACTTGATACTAAGAAACAGATTCTTTCTTCTTTGGGTATTAAAGAAGTTCAGGATGCAGAAGCTGAATTTGCAAAAGTTGTGAAGTCTGATATGGTTGTAGCCGAAGACGGAACACTGACTCCGTATGAAGGTACTTTTGTTACCGGATATGAAAAAGAATACAAGGAAAACGGTCGCGCTCACTTGTTTGTTTGCGAAATAGACGGTCAGACTAAGTATGTTATTCCTGTTTACGGTGCTGGTCTTTGGGGCGCTATCTGGGGCTATGTTGCACTGAATGAAGACAAGAATACTGTTTATGGAACTTATTTCTCTCATGCATCAGAAACTCCGGGTTTGGGAGCTGAAATTGCTACCGACCATTTCCAGAATGAGTTCAAAGACAAGAACGTACTGGAAGAAGGCGCTATTGCATTGGGTGTTGTAAAGAATGGTAAGATTGAAAAACCTGAATATCAAGTTGACGGTATTTCAGGAGGTACAATTACTTCTCTTGCCGTAGATAAGATGCTGAAAGATTGTATGGGACAATATACCAAGTTTTTAACTACTAAAGAATAATTAAGGAGGAGATAATAATATGGGAAGTTTATTTTCAGCTAAAAACAAAGAAGTATTTTCTACTCCGTTGGGTTTGAATAACCCGGTGACCGTTCAGGTTTTGGGTATTTGTTCTGCATTGGCGGTTACATCTAAGTTGGAGCCTGCTATTGTAATGGGACTTTCTGTTACCATTATTACAGCTTTCTCTAATGTTGTAATTTCTTTGATCCGTAAGACAATTCCTAACCGTATCCGTATTATCGTACAGTTGGTTGTTGTTGCTGCTTTGGTTACTATCGTAAGTGAGTTGCTGAAAGCATTTGCTTATGATGTAAGCGTACAGTTGTCTGTATATGTTGGTCTGATCATCACTAACTGTATTCTGATGGGACGTCTGGAAGCATTTGCTATGGCAAACGGTCCATGGGAATCTTGTTTGGATGGTATTGGTAACGGTTTGGGATATGCAAAGATTTTGGTAATGGTTGCATTCATCCGTGAACTGTTGGGTTCTGGTACATTACTTGGTTTTAACATTCTGAACTACGATGCAATAAAGAGCGCAGGCTATGTAAACAATGGTTTGATGCTGATGCCTCCTATGGCATTGATTATTGTAGCATGTATTATCTGGTATCAGCGTGCTAAACACAAAGAATTGCAAGAAAAAGAGTAATAATTCATTGAAGAACGGATATTGGAAAATGGTAATCCCGTTTGCCATAGAAGTTCTTAACTAAAACAAGATTATGGAACATTTTATAAGTTTATTAGTCCGCTCCATCTTTGTGGACAATATGATTTTTGCATTCTTCCTGGGTATGTGCTCTTACTTGGCTGTTTCGAAGAATGTAAAGACTGCACTGGGACTGGGTATCGCTGTTACCTTTGTGCTGGTGGTAACATTGCCTGTCAACTATCTGCTCCAGACTAAAGTGTTGGCTGCTGATGGTATTTTGGGTATCGATTTGAGCTTCTTGAGCTTTATCCTCTTTATTGCCGTAATTGCCGCAATTGTACAGTTGGTAGAAATGATCGTTGAGCGTTTCAGCCCTTCATTGTATGCCTCACTAGGTATTTTCTTGCCTTTGATTGCTGTAAACTGTGCGATTATGGGTGCTTCATTGTTCATGCAGCAGCGTATCAACCTTACTCCGTCTGATTCTAAGTTTATCGGTGATATCTGGGATTCAATCTCATATGCACTCGGATCAGGTATTGGTTGGTTGCTTGCTATTGTAGGTCTGGCAGCTATTCGTGAAAAAATGGCATATTCAGATGTTCCTGCTCCTTTGAGAGGATTGGGCATCACATTTATCACTGTAGGCCTGATGGCAATGGCGTTTATGTGTTTCTCTGGTTTGAACATCTAATAAAGAAAGGAATAAACAATGGATATGAATTTTATTTTAGCAAGCATTGGAGTATTCCTTGTGACTATTCTTGTGCTGGTAGTTATCCTGCTGGTAGCTAAGAAATTCTTGGTTGCTTCAGGAAATGTAAAGTTGACTATCAATGGCGAGAACCAATTAGAAGTTGAATCAGGTTCTACATTGTTGAATACATTGGCTGTAAATGGTGTATTCTTGCCTTCTGCTTGTGGTGGTAAGGGTTCTTGCGGACAGTGTAAATGTCAGGTTGTTGAAGGTGGTGGTGAAATATTGCCTTCTGAAGTGAGCCATTTCAGCCGTAAACAACAGAAAGATCACTGGCGTTTGGGTTGTCAGGTGAAAGTGAAAGGTGACTTGTCTATCAAGGTTCCTGAATCTGTAATGGGTGTAAAAGAATACGAATGTACAGTTATCTCTAACAAGAACGTGGCTACCTTTATTAAAGAATTTAAGGTACAGTTGCCTAAGGGAGCTCACATGGACTTCATTCCGGGTTCTTACGCTCAGATTAAGATTCCTAAATATGAAATGGATTATAACAAAGATATCGATAAATCACTTATCGGTGATGAATATCTTCCAGCATGGGAAAAATTCGGTTTGTTTAATCTGAAATGTAAAAATGAAGAAGAAACAATCCGTGCTTATTCTATGGCTAACTACCCGGCAGAAGGTGACGTATTCATGTTGACAGTACGTATCGCTACTCCGCCGTTTAAGCCAGACCGCAGTGGATTTATGGATGTAATGCCAGGTATCGCTTCATCTTATATCTTTACTTTGAAACCAGGTGACAAGGTATTGATGAGTGGTCCTTACGGTGATTTCCATCCTATCTTCGACTCTAAGAAAGAAATGATTTGGGTAGGTGGTGGTGCCGGTATGGCTCCGCTTCGTGCACAGATTATGCATATGACTCGTACATTGCATACTACTGACCGTGAATTGCACTATTTCTACGGTGCCCGTGCATTGAACGAAGTATTCTATCTGGAAGACTTCCAGCAGCTTGAAAAAGACTTCTCTAACTTCCACTTCCATCTGGCACTTGACCGTCCGGATCCTGCTGCTGATGCTGCAGGCGTGAAGTATACAGCTGGATTTGTTCATCAGGTAATGTATGAAACATATCTGAAGAATCATGAAGCTCCTGAAGATATCGAATACTACATGTGTGGTCCTGGTCCGATGTCGAAAGCTGTTGTTAACATGCTTGATAGTCTGGGCGTTGAAAGCTCTTCAATCATGTATGATAACTTCGGTGGATAATTTAACGAGTTTTCTAAACTATAATAAAAAAGCCTTTGATGTAAGTCAAAGGCTTTTTTATTATCTATTATATTCTGATCTGTCTGATTTTGTAATTTATTCCTTTTCCATTTCTATGTTATAAATAACAGGATCGTATTTGTTGATTTTTCCTGTGCCTAAATCTATCAGAAATCCTGGCCAGAATAATATATTCCACAATGCTTTGGCATTAAATGCCGATTCGATAACAAACGGGGTGTTCTTATATCCTTCTTTCTTGGCGATCACAGTCCTGTCGGAAAGTTTCTTTTTTAGTCTGAAGGTAGTAGATCCGCCTTCTTTGATTTCTGCTAATTTTACATTGTTTGCAGCATCGTAAAGTTTTGTTCCATTTTCTCCCGTAATGGTGATAGGTTGCTGTGTACTTGAAAAAATACTCATGCATGATGACAAGCCAAGGACTGGAATAGCCATCATTAATAGAATAAAATGCTTCTTCATCTTAGGTCTTTTGGGTTTATTTTTTTATAACTCTTGAGCCGTTCGAAGAGTTTAGATAAGTAGTTTATATTAATATTATTTAGTAGATTCGTTGTTCTCTTTCTGTTTTTTCTCAATCAGCATATTCATAAAGGCTGAACTGATGATACCTGTAGGTATGGCAATCATGGCTATGCCAATCAGGCTGATGATGCTGCTCAGTAACCTGCCAAGGGGAGTAATGGGATAAATGTCACCGTATCCTACAGTTGTGAATGCTACGATAGCCCACCAGAAGCCATCACCTATATTCTCGAAAGCTTCAGGCTGTGCATTCCGTTCGATATAGTACATTAAGATACCGGAAAAACCTAACATAATGCCGCAGGCTGTATAAGCGGTAATCAGTTCTTCTCTGACAGTTTTTAGTACGGTGCCAATCATCTGAAAAGAACGTGAATAGCGTATCAGTTTGAAAATGATCAGTACATAGGCCAGCACAACCAGATGTACGTGTGGAGTTTCTTTATATAGATAAATAACGACAAAGGGCAGAATCGCTACGCAGTCTATGATTCCATAAAAAGAGATGATATAGCGTAAGCGTGCCTTCCATGCGTGTTTGCAACTGGCATATTGTACTGGAGCCGCTGCGATTCGTAGTCCGTATTCAATGGTGAAAATAAAGGAAGCAAGATAGTTGAATGTATATAAATAGTTGTGGTAAGGAGCGGATTCCTCAAATGAGCCATATATAATGGAGCAAATGGAGCCAATGATGAAGAACAGTACAAAGTATTGAAACCATTTTTTTCATCAGCTGGAGATGAATCATTCGGTATAATTTTTCATGGCGGATGAAGTATGGAAATTTTTCTCGTAATGGATTCATGAGGTTGTGTGGATCTGTATTCATTTTTCCTATGATTTTTTTCGTTTAAACAAGGTGTGATTTGTCTTTTACAGCTTTTGGTAATAAAAGTCTTTACTGTATGACAAATATAGTTTTTTCTTTCACAATAATAGGAAAAATAGAAGGATAAAAATATAGATGTAAGCTTTTTGCAAGTATTTTAATAGAGAGCATTGCTTAAAGAGATATTTAAAACAGAATAGAACAATGTTTGTTTCTGCTCTTTCAGATTGTCGTTAATGTGTAGTATTTATTACCTTGATGTTACAAATATTATTCTATCTTATATGTTATGACATGCTTTATTTGATTTATATCAATAAATGATAGTTGTAATGCGCTTTTTTAGTAAATCATTTGTATGTTGTACAATATATTTTCTACCTTTGTTGCGGTAAAAAGATTGAGCTCAAACTAGACTAGGTTTAAAGATAATATTTTTAAGGTAACACAAGTTTTTAGGTAACATTAAAATTTAGGTATTATGAGAAAATTAGGATTTACATTAGTAGCAGCATTGGCATTTTCTGTTTCTGCATTTGCTAACAATGCAAATGATACGATTAACGTTGCTGGAAAATGGGATGGTACTATTAACAAAGCAAAATTGACAAAGTACTTGCAGCTTTCTTCTCAGCAGAATGAGCAGGTAGCAAGCATTTGCGATTATTTTCAAGAACAGATGAAAGTTGCGAACAGTTCAAAGAAAAATAGCGATCAGAAAGTGCGTAACGCAGTTTACGGTAATCTGAAACTGATGAAGAATACTTTGACTGAGAAACAATACAGCGACTATCTGCGCTTGATGGCATTGACATTACGCAATAAAGGTATTGATATCCAGAAATAATAATACAAAGCGGTATAAAAGAGTCATCTCGGACAAGTGTAGTGTATTCTTGAAAAAAGAATAAACTTCATTTTGTCCGAGGTGATTTTTTATTATAGGCTAATTGGGTAACTATGTGATAAAGTAAAAAAGGTTGTCTTAAATTTATTTTGAAGTCCCCAAAAAATGGAAGAGCTAAACATTATTCAGTTATAGAAGGAGTCCGATACCGGAGTCTCTCTATAACTGAATGTTTTTTATACGTTTAGCTGCCAGATAACTATTTATTAGAATCTGATTTCCTTTTTCTCAGAATCTTATTTCTGTCAGCTGCATTTATGATTTATCCTTCAGCATATCTTCCAGACGGAGCAACTCATCTCTGTATTGTGCTGCTTCGATGAAATTGAGCTTTTTAGCGGCTTCCTGCATAAGTTTGCGTGTACGTTCCATACTTTTCTGCAACTGCTCTTTTGACATGTATTGAACAATCGGATCGGCTGCAGCTTGTATGTGCTCTGTATTTTCCACATATGCTTTGGGCTGTTTGGAAGATGTTTCTCCTGTTGTTTCCAGCAGGGCGTTGTTTCTGTTCTTTTTGATTTGCTGGGGAGTTATTCCGTGAGCTTCATTGTAAGCTAGCTGCTTTTCGCGTCGTCGGTTAGTTTCGTCGATAGTTTGTTTCATGCTGTCTGTTATTTTGTCGGCATACATGATAACTTTTCCATTGACATTACGTGCTGCACGTCCGGCTGTTTGGGTAAGAGAACGGTGTGAGCGCAAGAATCCTTCCTTATCTGCATCTAGGATAGCTACAAGCGAAACTTCAGGCAAGTCCAATCCTTCACGCAATAGGTTAACTCCGACTAAAACATCATATATGCCTTGTCGTAGATCCTCCATAATTTGTACACGTTCCAATGTGTCGACTTCACTGTGTATGTATGTGCAGCGTATGTTATGACGAAGGAGATATTCTGTAAGTTCTTCAGCCATACGTTTTGTTAAAGTCGTGACAAGAACTCGCTCCTTTAATTCAATGCGCTGCTGGATTTCTTCCATTAAATCGTCTACTTGATTCAAGCTTGGACGAACTTCAATAATAGGATCTAGCAATCCCGTTGGACGGATAACTTGTTCTACAACAACTCCTTCACTTTGAATTAGTTCGTAATCGGCAGGGGTGGCACTCACATAAATTACTTGTTTGGCCATCTCTTGGAATTCTTCAAACTTTAGCGGACGGTTATCCATGGCTGCCGGCAGACGGAATCCATATTCTACCAGATTCTCTTTACGGGCACGGTCTCCTCCATACATTGCACGTATTTGTGGTACACTTACATGGCTTTCATCTATGACAATCAGAAAGTCTTTGGGAAAGAAATCCAGCAAACAGTAAGGTCGGCTGCCTGGCTCTCTTCCATCAAAGTACCGGGAGTAATTTTCTATACCGGAGCAGTGTCCCAGTTCCCGGAGCATCTCCATATCGTATGTGACGCGTTCGTACAGTCTTTTAGCTTCATATGGCTTACCTTGTTCTTCAAAGAAAGCAACTTGCTTGGTCAAATCATCTTCAATCTGATGAATAGCTTTCAGTGTGCTCTCTTTGGTAGTCATGAAAAGATTGGCAGGATATATTTTATATTCGTCAAAGCTGCCGGTCCGGTGTCCGCTGACAGGATCTATTTCTTCGATCGCATCGATTTCATCATCCCAAAATATGACACGGAGTAAATGATCGGTATAAGCCAGTGAGATGTCAACAGTATCACCTTTAACACGGAAGTTTCCTCGGTTTAGCTCAATATCGTTACGCACATACAAGCTGTCAACAAGGCGCCGCAGAAATACATTTCTGTCCAGCAATTTGCCTTTTTTTATCTCTATGACATTGTTGTAAAAGTCAGCAGGATTTCCCATACCGTAAATACACGATACGGATGAGATGACTATCACATCGTTTCTACCAGAAAGTAGGGCAGAGGTAGCGGCAAGACGCAACTTGTCTATCTCCTCATTGATAGCTAAGTCTTTTTCTATATACGTATCGGTAGACGGCAGATAAGCTTCGGGCTGATAATAGTCGTAGTATGATACGTAGTATTCTACAGCATTATGTGGAAAAAAATTCTTGAATTCACCATATAATTGTGCTGCCAGTGTTTTGTTGTGGCTTAGGATCAGTGTCGGCTTGTTGATGTTTTTTATGACATTGGCAATTGTAAAAGTTTTACCTGATCCTGTTACACCCAATAATGTTTGGGCGGGAACTCCGGATTTTACACCTTCCGTCAGTTGTGCGATTGCTTCCGGCTGATCTCCTGTCGGCTGATAATCTGATACAAGTTCAAAATTCATTTTGCACATTTATTAAATAAGGTGTAAAAATACACAATATTTTTGTCAGAGATATTGCAAGTGCAAATTTTATATTAAAAAACATTGAGTTATTGCATTATTCGGTGGAAAAGAGTACTTTTGCACATCTATATTGATAAACATGAAAAAGTACATCGTTATGGCCATCCTTTCTGCTGGAGTATTATCTTCATGCGGAGAGTACAATAAAGTGCTGAAGAGCACAGACAACGAATATAAATACGAAGCTGCAAAGAGTTATTTTGCAAAGGGACAAAACAGTAAGGCTGCTACTCTTTTGGAGGACTTGGCATTGATCATGAAAGGAACGAGCAATGCGGAGGAGTCTGCATATATGTTAGCTATGACTTACTATAATCAAGGAGACTATATTACAGCTTCGCATTATTTCAATACTTATTATACAACTTATCCCCGGGGAACTTATACCGAGCTGGCACGTTTTTATAGCGGCAAGGCTTTATATTTGGATACTCCTGAACCTCGTTTGGATCAGAGCAGTACATATAAGGCTATCGAAGAGTTGCAGATGTTTATTGAATACTTCCCCGAAAGCGACCGTAAGGAACTGGCCCAGAATATGATTTTCGAATTACAGGATAAACTGGTTGAAAAGGAATTCTTATCAGCTTTATTGTATTATGATTTGGGATCGTATACCGGAAACACCGTATATAGCAGTACCGGAAATAATTATCAGGCTGCGGTAGTAACGGCACAGAATATTTTGCGTGAATATCCTTATACCAAAAGACGTGAAGATCTTTCTATTCTGATTTTGCGCGCAAAATATGATATGGCGAGAGAGAGTGTGCCTGAAAAGAAAGAAGATCGTATGCGTGAAACGATAGATGAGTATTACGCATTTATCAATGAGTTCCCTGAGAGTAAATATAAAAGCGAGGTGGAACGAATTTTTAAAGATGCAAGTAAGTTTGTAAAAGACGAAGAAAATTAATCAAGGTTTATAATTAAATAAAAAATTATGGATTACAAAAAGACAAATGCTCCTACCAATACCGTAACTCGTGACTTGATGGAACTGTGTGAAGATACTGGTAATATCTACGAAACAGTAGCAATCATCGGCAAGCGAGCAAATCAGATTGCGGTAGAAATGAAGAATGACTTGTCAAAGAAACTGCAAGAGTTTGCTTCTTACAATGATAATTTGGAAGAAGTTTTCGAAAACAGAGAGCAAATTGAGATTTCACGCTATTATGAAAAATTGCCGAAACCAACTCTGATTGCTACTCAGGAATATATTGAAGGTAAGGTATATTACAGAAACCCTGCTAAAGAAAAGGAAAAGTTACAGTAAGAAAATATTAATTGAACACAGAAACGCATAATTGCAGGAAGTGATTTTATATCTCTGTGAGGATGCGCTTCTGTGTTCTTTTTTTGTTATATCCTCGTATTTCTAATATTATTTGATTATGATACAACGTATTCAGACTGTTTATTTGCTTATTGTTGCCATTTTTATGGTGCTGATGATGTCTTTTTCTGTGGGACATTTTTATACGGAAACAAGCGTGTCAGACATGACAAATCTGGCTGTTATTGCTCCGGATGGAACTATGAATTATGCTCCCTGGGCATTGTTTGTCATTCTTATGGTTGTAGCAATTCTTTCACTTGTTACAATATTTCTGTATAGAAAGCGTATGTTGCAGATCCGTCTGACATTGTTCAGCAGCATTATTCTTGTAGGATATTACGTAACACTGGCAGCGTTTGTGTGGGGAACACTGAAAGAATGTGGCAGTTTTACTCCATCATGGACTTTATGTCTGCCTCTGATTTCAATCATCCTGAACTGGTTGGCTATTCGTGCTATCGGAAAAGATGAAATGCTAGTAAAAGCATACGAGCGTTTACGCTAAAAATATTATTCTTTTTAAAAAGTAATATCCCGGCAAACAGGAAGTATCCATAGTTTGCCGGAATATTTTTTTGTGGGTTTCATTTGATGTTAACCTTCTTTGCAACATTGACTTCAGCGCAAAGAAGGTTAGCTGTTTTTTTACAAGAGAAAAATTATTTGCTCCCTGCTGTTATTTTAAGCAGAAAATCAGCAAAAGCCAATGCTGATTTTTTCCGGTAACTTCCTTGAGGCCAGAATAAAAATCCACGTGATGTTAAATGGTCATTGCAGAGAATGGGTATTTGTACCAGTCCGGCTTCTCCGCGTACAGCTGCCTGTGTCAGTATGGTTGCCCATTGTCCACTTTTCAGTGCGTGAATAATTGTATGGACGTCGTCCATTTCTACACCTACAGTCAGTTCCAATTGATGTTTACGACAGAGTTCTTCGATTTTCTTTCTTGTCGCAAATCCTCGTTCGGGCAGTATCAGAGGAGTTTCTGAAAGTCGTTTCAGCGTAATGGAAGATAAGCCTGCCAGGGGATGAGAAGCGTGAACAATAAACTGTAGGCGGGAAGAAAAAAGCGGAATTGTTTCAAAATCATCGGTGAGATCTTCAGGCTTAAACGACAATACAAAATCGAGGCCACTTCCATCCAGTTGCTTCAAAAGTTCTTCGGAAGTTGCAAAAGTGATTTCTACTTTAATTTTGGGATAGGCCCGATTGAAAAGTTGTAATGCTGCTATCAGCAAGGGACTCATGCTATAAGTTACGCCTATGTGAAGCACGCCGGTTTCAATACCTTTCAAATCACGGATAATTTGTTTCCCGTCTTCGGCATCGTAGATAGCTCGTGCAGCATAAGGCAAGAAAGCTTGTCCGGCTTCAGTCGGTACGATACGTTTGCCGATACGGTCGAAAAGCAGAACATCCAGTTCTTCCTCCAACTGCTTGATTTGCTGGGAAAGTGTACTTTGAGAGATATGCAATATGCGTGCAGCTTCCGAGAAATTCTGCCGTTCACACGCTTCTTTGAAGTACTTCAGTTGTCGCAATTCCATGCATTAATCGTTTTTATCTATAAGACTTATCGGAAAAAAGAATTTTGCAAATATATACAAATAATTTTCATTCCTCTATCTTTATACAAAACAAAAACAAACAAGATGAAAAAGATAATTGGTTCTGATTGGGGTTATTCAATTACTATCTTATCGATGATGAGGAGTTTGAAAGTGGATAAACGAAAAACTTTATATATCGAGTTACTATGAAAGCTGCCGTTTTGTATTATAGTCACAAAGGAAAGAGTGCCGGATATGCCCGTGAAATAGCAATGTATCTCTGGTCGAAAGGTCTGAATGTCAGCCTGAGTTCTATATCTGATGCTGTTCCGGAAAAACTGTCAGACTGTGATTTCCTTGTTTCCGGATGCTGGACCTGTGGATGGTTTGTGGTTGGACAGCACCCCCACAAGCGCTGGAAGGCTTTCAGCCGGCGAATTCGTGGACTTGTAAAAGCAGAACGTACGCTTTTCTTTACCACTTATAAGTTTCGGACGGGTAGCATGTATACTTGTATGAAGCGTACGATGGGTATTCCTGTCTCGTGTTCAGTCCCTTTCTTAAAATCCCGCACTGGATTTCTGACGGAATCGGATAAAAAACAATTGGACCAGTTTATCGCTATGTATTCTATTCATTAACTATTTTATAATGTAATATTGTATGGAAAATAAAAAACTTACAACTGCTTCAGGTGCGCCTGTAGCCGACAATCACAATGTTGCCACCGCTGGACGCCGTGGGCCGATGCTTTTACAAGATGTCTGGTTTCTGGAGAAACTGGCTCATTTCGATCGCGAAGTGATTCCAGAACGACGTATGCATGCCAAAGGTTCAGGAGCCTTCGGTAAGTTTACTGTAACTCATGATATTACTCCGTATACCAAAGCTGCTATCTTTTCTGAGATCGGAAAAGAAACAGAAGTTTTTGTCCGTTTTTCTACGGTAGCGGGCGAGCGCGGAGCCGCCGATGCAGAACGTGATATTCGCGGATTTGCCATTAAATTTTATACTGAAGAGGGAAACTGGGATTTGGTAGGAAATAATACACCGGTATTCTTTTTGCGCGATCCGCTGAAGTTTCCAGATTTGAATCATGCGGTGAAGCGTGATCCGCGTACCAACATGCGTAGTGCCCGCAATAACTGGGATTTCTGGACATTGTTACCCGAAGCACTTCATCAGGTTACCATTACGATGAGCGACCGAGGCATTCCGGCTTCCTACCGTCATATGCACGGTTATGGTAGTCATACGTTTTCATTTATCAATGCTGAAGGAAAACGTACCTGGGTGAAGTTCCATCTGCACACACAGCAAGGTATCAAAAATCTGACCGATCAGGAAGCGGAAGCTATTATAGCCAAAGACCGTGAAAGCCACCAGCGGGATTTGTATGAAAGCATCGAAAGGGGAGATTTCCCTCGCTGGACAATGTACATCCAGCTGATGACTGAGGAACAAGCCAAAGAGTGTCCTTTCAATCCGTTCGATCTTACTAAAGTATGGTCACAGAAACAATATCCGCTGATTGAAGTGGGTGTGTTGGAATTGAACCGTAATCCGGAAAATTATTTCGCAGATGTTGAACAGGCTGCATTTAATCCGGCAAATGTCGTTCCGGGTATCAGCTTCTCACCCGACCGTATGCTTCAAGGTCGCCTCTTCTCTTATGGCGATACCCAGCGCTACCGTTTGGGAGTAAATCACCATCAGATTCCGGTAAACCGCAGCCGTTGCCCGTTCCTGAATATGTATCATCGGGATGGACAGATGCGTGTCGATGGCAACCATGGCTCTACATTAGGTTACGAACCCAACAGTTACGGCGAATGGCAGCATCAGACAGAATACAAGGAACCTCCTTTGGAACTTGATGGAGCTGCATATCAGTGGGAGTATCGCGAGGATGACTCCGATTATTTCTCTCAAGCTGGCGATTTGTTCCGTTTGATGACTCCAGCCCAGCAACAAGTTTTGTTTGAAAATACAGCAAGAGCTATGGGAGATATTCCTGAAGAAATAAAACTGCGTCATATCCGTAATTGTATGAAAGCTGATGCAAATTATGGTAAGGGAATAGCAGAGGCATTGGGTATATCTCTGACACATCCGGGGCTGGCAGAAGCTTGACCGGCTTTCACACAAAAAATAAATGAGGCAGATTCTCGTAATGAGATGTAAAAATGCCTTAAGTTATTGTAGATTATAGCAAAAGAATCCCTCTGTTACAACCTTGATTCATGACTGTATAAGGTAAGAACAGGGGGATTTTATCTTTTCACCAAGGTGAAGAGAATGTTTCACAAAAGTGAATATATCGTTTCACTTTGGTGAGGCGATGTGACCACGTTGGTGAAACTTACAGGATAAACCGATATTTCATAAATAACGCGTTATTTTTTGCGAATACTTTCACAAAATTCAGATGGCGTAATCCCGACTCGTTTCTTAAACATCCGGCTCAAATGCTGTGGGTATTCGAATCCCAGTTCATCTGCTGCCTGAGTGATACTTGCTCCGGCTGCAAGAACACTTTTAACTCGCTGGATGATGTACTGATGAATGTAATTGCTTGCTGTATCTCCAGTTGCCTTTTTTATTAAATCTCCGAAGTAATTGGCCGACATACAGAGCTTGTCGGCACAGTATTGGACCGTAGGCAAACCACGTCTCAGCTGTATTTTTTCTTCGTAATAATCGCTTAACAAATTATCGAACTTCATGAGGATATCCGAGTTTTCCAATGTTCTGGTAGCAAACTGACGGTTATAAAAACGCTGACAAAAATTCAAGACCAGTTCGATATATCCTACTATAATCGCATTTTGGAACTCATCATGCTTGTTCTGAAGCTCATTCCTTATTTGCTGCATGAGTGAAACAAAGATATCATGTTCTTCATCCGTCATGTGCAAAGCTTCATTCACTCGATAATCAAAAAAAGAGTAATGCTTTATCTTTTTATCCAGTGGTGTGCCATGTAATAAATCGGGGTGAAATAGCAATGCCCATCCGGTAAGCATCACTTGCTCTCCATTGTCCTCTTTTCCTCCAATTTGTCCGGGAGCAACACAGATTACTGTTCCACTTTTATAGTCATATTTACCACAGCCATATGCCAGATCTATGTCTGCTTTATCGTGAAAAAAGATTCCGTAGACGCTGTAATTATTCAGACTATGCCGTATGGGAGAAACTTCTGCATATTCGATGACGCTGACCAGCGGGTGCTGGGCGGTATGTCCCAAGTAGCGACTGTAGTCGCTTACGCTTTTTATTTTCATAATCTTGCTCATAGTCAGGCCTCTGCGGGTTTATGTACATTCAAATCTTTTCATGCAAAAATATATGATTCCAACGAATTATCGAATAGCACTAAGTAAAAATCAGTAAAAACGATACGAAGTCCCTTTTTATTGTTACGTTCCCTTTTATGTGACTTTGTAATTTTGTCGTAGTGAAGCATCACTCTTGTGGATAGAAGTTTTGGTGGTTATCATTTAAAAAAACGCAGATTATGAATAGAAGAGATTTTTTGAAAATGTCATCGTTGGCAACAATGTCGGCAGTGGGCATGTGGACTGGGATAACAGAGACTTTTGCACATGCTCCTGAGCAGAAAGAAAAATACCGTTCGTATAACACTGGCCTGGCCAGTTCCATGGAATATCGTAAACTTGGTGCTTTGGACGTTTCAGCTATTGGCCTTGGTTGCCTGCCTATGGTTGGCTATTATGGGGGAAAATATGATAAACATGAAATGATAGCTTTAATTCGCAGGGCATACGATGAAGGGGTAACTTTCTTTGATACAGCCGAAGTGTACGGACCACATACCAGCGAAGAATGGGTAGGTGAAGCTGTCGCACCCTTTCGGAATAAAATAAAAATTGGTACAAAATTCGGCTTCGGGGTAGAAGAAGGAAAACCTACTGCATTGAACAGCCGTCCCGATCATATCCGCCGTGCGGTGGAGGGATCATTAAAGCGTCTTCGTACCGATCATATTGATCTTTTGTACCAGCATCGTGTTGATCCGAATGTACCGGTAGAAGAAGTTGCCGGAGTAGTAAAAGAGCTGATACTTGAAGGAAAAGTGCTACATTGGGGAATGTCTGAAGCAAGTGCACGTTCTATCCGTAGGGCACATGCTGTCTGTCCACTTTCTGCTGTACAGAGTGAATATGCTATTTGGTGGCGTGAACCAGAAACAAAAATATTTCCTACATTGGAAGAGCTGGGCATCGGGTTTGTACCTTATTGCCCCTTAGGGCGCGCATTTCTGACAGGAGTTATTCATGCAGACAGCACTTTCTCGCGAAATGACCGTCGGTGGAACTTACCCCAGTTTCAGCCGGAAGCTCTGAAGCATAATATGCCTTTAGTATATCTAGTACAACAATGGGCTGAACGTAAAGGAATCACTCCTGCACAATTTGCGCTTGTCTGGATGCTTTCACGCAAGCCGTGGATTGCACCGATTCCCGGGACAACTAATCCTCAGCATCTGGATGATTTTCTAGGTGCAGGGAAAATACGCCTTTCAGCATGGGAAATGGAGGAATTCGACCGTGATTATGCCAAGATAGATTTGATGGGACATCGTGCCGATCCGTTTACAGAAAGTCAGATTGATAAATAACGATAAAATGAATAAGTTCCTGTTGCCAATATTACTGTCTGGAATTTTGTGCTCATGTACTTGTACCAAGTTGCCAATGGCTGCTGATGGCATTGTGCGATTGTCAAAAATAGAAGTCTATCCGGAATATCTTGAAGAGTATTTGGAATATGCAATCAGGGTGGGAGAGATCTCATTACGTACTGAACCTGGTGTGCTGACAATGTATGCGGTCAGTGAAAAAGAAAATCCCTGCATGGTGACAATTTTAGAAACTTATGCCAGTCAGGCAGCATACCAAGCTCATATTTCATCAGCTCATTTTCAGGAATATAAGCAAAAAACACTACATATGGTCAAGAGTCTGGTTTTATCTGATCAGACCCCTCTTAATCCGAAAAACAGCTTATATCGAATAATTGATTAAAGCGTTCTTTGACTTATCTTTGTGGTCTAAAAAGTTTAATTGATGTATTACGACAAGATTTGCCACCTTCATAGCCAAGTGCTTGCAGCGACAGGATTAACTCCTATTGAGTTTGATGCCTTGCTAATAACTTTCAAGTACCATTGGGATGAATATTACAGCCATTTTACCTTGGAAGGTAAAGTGCGTCAACGTATATCTTACAATAGGAAGACCAGTGTGTTGCCTCTGATTTTGGACAAAATGTTCTTCATATTGGTATATCTGAAGACCAATCCCTTTCCGGAACTCCATGCCATTCAGTTTGAGATGACCCAGTCCCAGGCCAATAGATGGATTCACTTCCTTTCTGAGATTCTCTGGAGTACATTGAAAACGCTTGGGGAATTGCCGGACCGTAACTCCAAACGTTTGATACACATTCTTCAAGTCTTGTTGGACGGAACCGAGCGACCTATTCAACGCCCTTTGGATAAAGACAGACAGTCTACATGCTATAGTGGTAAAAATACTCATAGCATAAAGAATAGCCTGTTATGTACCAATAATCTTAGGATTGTATGGCTGAGTTCCACATACGAAGGTCATGTCCATGACAAAAAGATTTGTGATGAAGAACCTCTTCTAATCCCAAAAGGTATTAGGCTCTGGCAAGATACAGGTTTCATCGGACACGGGTCGGATCGAGTTGAAATATGCATGCCCAAGAAGAAACCTAAAGGAAAAGAGCTTACTACTGTTGAAAAACAAGAGAACAGGCGGATTGCCAGAATCAGGATTAGGGTGGAGCATGCCATAGGTGGTATGAAAAAATACCGTATTGTTAAAGAACGATTCAGATGCCATAAATTCGGTTTTGAAGATATGGTGATTCTTATTGCTTGTGGATTACACAACTTCAGAATCAGTCACAAAATGAGTCATATAACAATTTAATCTATATAATGTCTATAGTTTAATTTTAATTTATTGGTAAAAAAATACCGAAGTATTGTTATAAATCTATTGTAAGATTTTTTTTATTCTTATTATTTTATCTACCTTTGTAGGCGGATTCTTGCAATTTGTTTATTATTACGATAAATTAACTTGCTTTTTTCTTTATATATGGTGTCTTTAAGCACGCTGTAATGATGAAAGGGAATCTGAGCATATAAAAAAGGCGTTTACTTAGCGCTTTGTTCTTTGTCGCATAGAAATCTCGCAAGTTTCGAATTGCTCAAAAAGCAAAGCAACGGTAGATACCCATTATGGATATGACTATTATTGATTTTACCTTTGATTCGCATTCTTAAAAAAGGATATGATAAGGAGGCTATAAATCATATTCAGCGTGGGTTTCTTGCGTTGTTTGTTCTTAACTGATGGGTAATGCGAGAACCTTTATGCGTGGAACGAGCAAATAGTAGTGTTCCCACGCTTATTTAATTTTATTCATCTTATTGGGGACATAAGATATTAAAAAATTAACTTATGCGAACTGTAAATATGAATAAAAGATATATACATCTAATTTTTACGTTTCTAGTTTTTTCACATATTTATGTATTCTCTCAAAATCAGGCTATTAATATTGTAAGAAATTATGCTAATAATTTAAAAGCGTATGTAGAAACTGGTGATATAAATTATAGAATTTCTTTAGATAAAATTACACCTCCTAATTGTCTTGTTAACGATATCGTTGCACAATGTATAGTGCAAGAGAATGATTATCCTGCTGGTACTCTTCGAGTGGCAGATTATTATAATGCCTTTGAAAAATGGAGATTAAAAGGCAATTTATCTTTTAGTTTAGATTATTTGGAATGTCAAAAGAATATAGTAGCCCCAGGTGAGATGAGTATGTTGGGTGATACTCTTTATGTTGTTATGGGGCGTTTGAGTATAAAAGGTTCAGTTAATTTTACTGATCGAGTTATGTATTTTGTTCGGAGGAATAAAATTACTAAAATTATAAGCACAGGTGATGGTGAGACTTTGGGGAAAGGTATAGAACTTTATTCAAATAAAAATTATAATGAAGCATTTAAGTTGTTTAGAAAATTAGCTAATGCTGATAAGTCTGCTTATATGGCTCAATATTGGACAGCTGTTATGTTGTTAAATGGTGAAGGTTGTGAGCACATAGATAAATATATACGAAGGCAAGAAGCAGCATGGTGGCTTGCAAGAGGGAGAGAAATGAATCGGCTTTTTCTTAAAAGATATTGGAATGATTATAGACAAAAGCATGATCAAGATATTTCTTATACAGATTTTGTTATTCAATTTGGTGAAGAACTTACTTACAATTATGTTCCAGAAGCTTTAAGATTTATGGTTGAAGCTTATGATAAAGCAGGTATGACAAGTGATGAGTTTTGTTTTTATAAATGGCCTGAGTATGTTCAATATTTGAGAGATTATAGACCGTTAGTTGACGGGTTGATGGTAAAAATAGAAGAAGAAACAGGTTTATGTGGTTATGTGAATGAACAAAATCAGATTGTGATCCCTTGTAAGTATAAGGTAGCACTTCCATTTTGTAAAAATGGATTAGCATTGGTGTATAATGAGGAAATGAAAAAAGGTTTTATTAATACAAAAGGAGAAGAAGTTATACCATGTATTTATGATAGTGCTGAAGATACTTTTCTAGGTAATACTTTTTTCGCTTTAAAAGATGAACATTTACTTGTTGTTACAGATAGGAATCAAGTTTTGCGTTCCATTAGTGGTTATAATAAGCTATTAACGATATCTTTAGATAAATATATTGTCATATATAATCCAAAAACAAATAAAGGTGATATGTATGATAGCATGGGTAATGTCGTTTTATATGATATTGATAATGTAACTGTTGATATTACTGAAATAAGAACGGTTGTAAAAAATAATAAAATCGTATATGTTTGTTATGATAATTGGAGATAAATAAATATTTAAATAATTTACTATGAATAAGGTAAGTAGAATTTGTGCAAAGTTCTTTTTTGTCTTTGCTTTATTATTTTTTTTAGTTGGCTGTACTGCATATAGAGGATGTCGTATGAGTCGTATTGAACAAACAATGAAGACTGATACAATTATTCGTAATTCTGTAGGTGATAGTATTTATACCATATTGATGAACTCAAAAGAGATAAAAGCTATTTCTAATGATAGTACAATAAATTTTTTGCGTTTAAATCGTACACAACGGGATATACTTCGATTTATTATAGCGGATGTAGATAATTACGAAAGTGATTTGGCTGTTTATGGTAAATTTGTTTCTTCTATTCAATTTAAATATAGTTATAAGGGTTGTGTATATTTTTTAAAATTTGATTTGGGCTTAAATAAATGGCAGATTTGTGATGTAAATGGAAAGTCTTTGAAACAATATGATTTAAAAACAAAAGATATGTTACGTTTTTCATATTTGATATTTCCTGGTGATGATTTAATTAATGAACTTATAAAATTATACTTGAAATGAAACGGTTAATTATTTTTTGTATTATACTAAGTTGTATTCTTACAGTTAATGCACAGACTATTCATTGGCTGACATTTATAGATACAACAGATAAAAATGTAGGTGCCCTTGATGTTACAGGTCGAGAGGTTTTGTATAGTCGTTTTATTAATGTAATAAATGCTGCTTTAGCAGAAAAAGGTTATAATTCCGATGTTCAAGATTTTTACGGTAATCGTACAAATCCAGAAAATTGTAAATTAGCTATAGAAAATTTGACTTGTCGCCCTAATGATATTATTATTTTTTATTATATAGGTCATGGTACTCATGCTATGGGAGAAAATAATAATTATCCTCAAATGTTACTTGGTTGTGATTGGGATGAAGAACATAAATTTATTCCATTGGCATGGGTTCATGATGAATTAAAAAAGAAAGGTAGTCGTTTGGCAATAACTATAGGCATGTGTTGTAATACAATACAAGGGGCTACAGCTAAGAAGGCACCTACTTTTAGTGTTAATTATGGTAATACATATATAAGTCCTACAGAGTTGAACGCTATTCAAAATTTGTTTCTAAGCAATAAAGGGGATTTCATTTTGTCTTCTGCTTCTGTAAATCAATCTTCTGTTGGAGGTTCTACTCCTTTAGGGGATATGGATCTTTTTACTGCTGTTCTTATAGGTCAATTTGAGAAAAATGCTATAGAGGGTAATTTATCATGGTCCTCTTTATTTAATAATGTAAAAAATATTGTACATAATGTAACCAATGGTTCACAGACACCTATTTTTGAGTCGAATATCTCGCCAGTACAAATGGCAGAGGTTAGAAGAGAAAAACCGGATAATAATACTTTAGATGTAAAAGATGCTAATTCTGTTGGTAATGTATTAACACAATGTACTGACTTTATTATAGATAAAAATCAAGCTATAGAAAAAAGAATAGAAGTTTCTGAAAAGTTGAAAAAAATATTTTCTCCTGATGCTGAAGTAAAAATATTAGGGCAAGATGGTAATATAGTAGTAGATAAAGAAAATATTAATGATTTTCTTGGCAGAATTTCTTCTAGTCGTATTTTACTTAAAGTTGTTCCTGCAGCTTATAGTTATAAAGGTAATTATATAACACTTTTGAAAGTAAAAGAATATTATAAGGAGTAATACAATGAAAAGATTAGTATTTAAATTATTATTATGTGTTAGTGTCTTTTTTATGACAATATCAGTTTCTGCTCAGAGTAAAGAAGATATGTTACGAAGAAGAGCGGCACAGAAAGTTGGCCAAATGTGTGACTATATAGAATTTATGGCTGATAAAGCAAAATCAATTGATACAAGAAAATATTATCGATTAATTGCTCTGAATTTATTTATTAATAAAGGCAATGCTTATGAGGAAGATGGTCGTATGAAAGAAGGCGTTTTGATGGAAATCACGTCTGTAAATAGAAAGAAGACAGACCATCCTTTGATTAGAGATTATTTTACTAATCTGATAAATTTGAAATATGAAAAGGTTGTTATAAATACAACAGAAGTTGCTGATATAAGGGTTAGTAATCTTCAACGTATAGATGATAATGAATATGTATGCACATGTTATTTTGAACAAGCTTTTTGTGGCTATCGTGACGGAAAGCCTATTTATAAAGATATTACACGAAAAAAAATTAAATGTTATGTTTTTGTAGAACAGACTGAAGATGGGGAAGAATATATTGTAATGTTAGGTGATGTTACGGCTTTAGGCACAATTCCAGGTTAATATACTTAAAATATATACATATGAGAAGAATGCTATTTTTTCTAATAAGTTGTATTTTTTTTAGTGGTTGTTTCTCGCAAAAAAATATAAAACAACAAGATCGTTCTAATATTATTACTGATACGGTTAGGGTCGATTTTGAAAAAATGTATTTAAGTCGATTGGTTGAGAAAGTTGTGCAATTAAAAGATTATATTGGTATTATAAATAATTCTAATTCTAATCAAGATAGTAAAAGATATTATTCACATAAGGCGATAAATTTATTTGAATCTAAAAGTATTGTCATTATGAAAAATAATGATGTAACTTCATTGGTTCCCATAGATTCTTTTTTCTATCTACTTGAAAATTCTGCTGTTAACTTATGTTCTGTAGATTCTGTTTATATTCCCATATGGCGCAATGATAATGATAAGGTTTTAAATCCTTCTGATAGTATTATTTATGTTGATAGTTATAAATTTGATTGTACATCTTTTATATCTGATAAAAAAGTTAAGGGTTCATCTTTACCTATACTTATAGAAAATACTGAAGATGGTAAAGAATTAATGCCTCTTTTAGGGAATCTTATCGTAAATGTTACTACAACGACATCCCCAAAAGCTGATGTTGAAAATTTGCAAGATAAAGTACTGATTTTTGCACATTCATTGGATATAGATAAATTGGAAGAGAAACTTTATCAGTGTAGAATAAAGTTAGTTGATGAATTCTTTGATAGATTCAACGGGAAAGAAAGTCGTGTTGATATTAAGAGTGATGATGAAAATTTTCGTATGAAAAATTTATTACTCCTTTTTGATAGTAAGATTTTTAAGTCAAATGAAGATTCTTTATTCAAGGAAGCTTTAATGATGGTAGAAACAGTTATGAATAATGATACTAAAATACTTTATTCTGATTCTACTTGGTTTGCTAAAGCCGAATGTCAAGCCAAATTTAAAGGTAAGCCAGTTTCTATTGTATTATATTTAAATGTAGAAAGAAGAAAATCAGATATGTTTAAGTGGGTTATAAGTAAAGTTGAAGGTGATATATTAAAATTGAAGCCTTCTTTTTCTTCTGATAAAATAATGCTAATGCCAGATGATCATGAGACTAATTTTATGTCACTTCATAGAATTACTACAGAAAAAGATGATTATATAACTTTATATAATGCTAAAAAAAATCATATTGATGAAACTTCTGTATTTTATTCCTATGTTTATAATGGCTTATTAGATATAGATTATGTTAAAGATCTTGAGTTTATCTTTTTGCAAGTTCCTGGTTATACCTTTTCTATAAAACAAATAGAACGAGACACTTATAATTCTGGTTGGCTTATTCATTCCTTTAATAAAATGTCAAAGGCTGACAAACAACAATTCTTGGATTCTTTTTATAATAACTAAATTTTTTTGATATAATGAAAAAGGTTTATCTTTTAATTTTAAGTTGTTTAATGACAACTTTTATAAGTCGAGCTCAGGATCTTACACAGAATGAAATTATTAATAGCATGTTAGAGGTCCGTGATGAATTTATTCCGACTGTAGAAGAAGCTTTAGCTTCTAATGGTATAGATAGTAAAGTTCGTGTCTTTTTTGAAAAGACAACTAATGAATTAGTGTTTAGTTATCAATTTTTTGATGAGTATGTTTTTAATAATTTCAACACAGAGGAAGCGAAAAAAGGAGGTATTCAAGGTATTGTTTCTGAAGTATTAAAGGAAGATTCTACTGGTAAAGGTCTGGAATGGTTAGTTAATGAGTTTAAAAGAACTAAGACTTATATACGTTACGAAGCCGTTTATGTAGATAATAATTCTAAAAGGCGTGTTAAAAGTGTACATGTTACTCCTGAAGATATTCAACGACTTGCGTCATTATTGTATTAATGTAACGTGAGTTCGATATAAGATTAGAAAATAGACAGTTGTCCGTCATTGACAAAATTTACATCAATGGCGGGCTTCTTCTCAAAAAAGCAGTATGCCGCAATAGCAGACAAGGAATTTGCAATGAAGTTGCTAAAAGAACGATGTCTGGAGTGTTCTATCTGAGCAATATTCTTCAGTTCGTCATTAACTGTTTCAATCAAGGCTTTTTCCTAACCAGAATCTTATCAGCTATACTCATTAGTGAATTCGTCATGTTGCTTTTAACCTTTTTAACAAGCTGAATACCGTTTAGGAAGAGATTTTCAAACAAAGCCTGCCCAATATATTCTTTATTTGCACATAGTTTTCCCTTAATGTTTTCCACGAACTTACCCTGTTTCAATGGCTCACGATCATCTACGTTTCCAGGTGTAAACATGAAATTGAGAATTTCACCCTTATCATTGATTATCAGATGCAACTTGAATCCGAAGAACCATCCCA
>UMDY01028270.1_pt1 | contig 51088 bp, 43 predicted proteins | sample 1964591 | NCBI WGS metagenome assembly UMDY01 (sample SAMEA4836004, study PRJEB28245) | human gut metagenome | biome: gut microbiome; material: fecal sample | place: Denmark | collected 2008
GGAGCTGACTGTTACTAATCGATCGAGGGCTTGACCAAAGAAATCGGAAATCTGTATGAAGTTTTGAAGGTATCAGAAATAAGGCAAAAGTCCTATTGATTTTTGCATAAGAAAAAAGTAAAATAAATGACGTATTTGATACGTCATTTTATATATAGGGGATTGGTCAAATGGTATGATAGGGGTCTCCAAAACCTTTGGTGGGAGTTCGATTCTCTCATCCCCTGCTTGGAAAAAGCCTTGAACGGAAGTTCAAGGCTTTTTTTGATATATTTACAGTTTTGCATTTTTACTTATTTTGCCTGAAATTATAAAATCTTTCTTTTCTGGATAATATCTGATTGAAATTCTCTTAAACTAAGAATATAATATCATTATATATTCTTAAATTCTAAGAAAAGTACCTATATAAATTCTACTTATAAAGAAAGATACATGATAACATATATTTGCCACAATAGAAATGAAAAAACAAAAGAAAAACAGCCATGTTTTGGAACCGTATGCGAGACAAGTACATGTCAGTGCTGTGGAGGCAGGGCGGACGTGCAGTCTACGATATACTGGTGCAGACAATGTAATGTTCCACTGTATGGTAACAGATGCAGCAGATGCGGGATGGAGGCAAAAAAGCTGACAACGGACGTCCGGCCTGTATTTCCAGAGGAAAGACTTTTAATCGAAATTATCTTGCAAAAGCCATTTGAATTTCTGAAAAAATCGGTCTGGAATGGAACGGGAAACCATTATTTTGTGGACGGAAAAAAGATTGCTTTTTCTGTAAAAGAACTGAAAAAGATCAATGCAGATGAAGTCCGCAGACAATATGAAAAATATAGTACACAGAATACCTATTGTTATTTTGATGAGATGACGGGACGCTTTATTGAGGCAAATAAAGAACGGTATGAGTATATCACGCAGGAGGCAGGAAATTATATACGAAAAGCAGTGGGTGAGTTTGGTGCAATGGATATGTTTGTTTCATTCAGTGGAGGCAAAGATTCTACAGTGACTTCGAATCTGGTATTACGTGCATTGAGCACACCTCAGATCATGCATATTTTCGGGGATACAACGTTGGAGTTTCCATTTACCTATACCTATGTGGAAAGATTTAAGAAAAATCATCCTAAAACACCTGTGATCTCTGCACGCAATAAGGAAAAAGATTTTGAGGAACTGTGCAAACTGATCGGTCCGCCGAGTCGTGTGATGCGTTGGTGCTGTACTGTTTTTAAAACGGGAACCATACAGAAAAAAATTCGTTCGTTATACAGGGACAAAAAGCAGATATTGACTTTTTATGGGATCCGGCGCAGTGAGTCAGTAAGCAGGAGCAAGTATGAGCGTGAGTCTGACAGTCCGAAGATCACAAAACAGAGGATCATATCACCCATTATCGACTGGATGGATTTTGACATCTGGTTATATATTCTTACAACAGGAATTGATTTTAACGATGCATACCGTCTTGGCTATGCGAGGGTTGGATGTTGGTGCTGTCCGAACAACAGTGGCTGGTCTGAATTTTTATCTAAGGTACATATGCATGAGCAGTCAAAGCATTTTAGAGAGATGCTGATTGATTTTGCAACAAGCATTGGAAAAGAAGATGCTGAGGTTTATGTGGATGATGGGTATTGGAAGGCAAGACAGGGGGGAAATGGTGTTGCGTATGCACAGAAATCCGTTGTGTCATTCACACCATGTGTCACGGAGGAAAATTCGTTCAATTATGAATTACAGCGTCCAATTTCAGAACAGTTGTATGAACTATTCCGTCCATTCGGGTATCTGAATTTTGATATGGGAAATACAAGGCTGGGAGAGGTTTTTGTACTTGATAAAAGAGAGCAGATCGTTTTGAAACTGCAGGGGCGGATTGGAACAACCAATTTGAGAGTTACCATTTTAAAAACAGAAATAGCCGGTGCGAAAGATTTGAAAACGGCAGAAGAAAGAATAAAATGTCAGATCACAAAATATCAGATGTGTATGGGATGTCTGGCCTGTGAGAGTGTGTGCAGATTTAATGCGCTTTCTATCAGGGAAAATAAAGATGGGGAGATTGAATACCATATTTCAGACGAAAAATGTAAACGCTGTGGCGAATGTGTGAACCATTTTACGGCTGGATGCTATATGAGAAAGGTTCTGGCAATCAAAAGACAGCGGACGGAGGATAAAGAATAATGGGAAAAAATAAATACCGTTTTAAAGGGCATGAAAGTTTTATCCTTCGTGAAGGATGGCTGAATAAGGGTTTATATGAAGTAGACCGTAATCCGAAAGTTTTTTCAGAAAATTATGGAGCAGATGCACTTGGAGTGGGACCGAATATGGCAAAGGCAATCCGGTACTGGCTCAGGGCAGCAGAGCTGGTTACAGATTCTCCGAAAACGGGTGTTATGCTCACTGCGATTGGTCAGTTGATTCTTGCACATGATCCATGCGTGGAAGATTATTTTACATTATGGCTGATACATTGCAAAATTGCAAAAAACCGGGAACTGGCAACGGCATGGAATTTATTTTTTAATGAAGTTTCTTATGAGGAATTTAAAAAACAGCAGCTATATGATGAGATGGAGACATTACTCAGTGATTTAGACGATGAAGTGCAGGTTGCGCAGAGTTCTGTCTATGCAGATTGTGATGCAATTTTACGGATGTATATGCCGGCAAAGGAGACAAATCCCGAAGAAAAAAACGCCAGTCCATTTGGAAAGTTAGGATTATTGAAAAATACAGAGGGGATTTACTACAGAAAACAGCCAGATCTGAACAAATTACCGGAGGATATTGTCTGGTTTTTATTGGTAGATAAGGGAAAAAACCGTACGTCTGTTTATCTGGATGATCTGTGGAAAGAAATGGACAGTCCAGGAAAGATACTGCAGTTGAAACGTACAGCATTGATAGAGATGTTAGAGCGTCTGGAGGAAAAAGATAAGATCGTAATGAACCGCACTGCAGGTCTTAATATGATTTATTGGGAAAAAGGATTGACCGGGGAAATGATCGTAAAAAATTATTACGAAAGATAAAGACATATAGGAGTTGCCGGAATGGAACAATGGAGAAATTTAATACATATCAACCGTAATTTCCAAAAAGCAGTCAATTTGCAGCTTGATATAGGAGATCATGGAAGAATTGAACATTATATACCGACACGGTCATCCATGTTGATATTGCGCAGATATTTAAAAGCTGTGACGGGAGAGGCAAAAGAACATGCAACTGTTTTAATCGGTCCGTATGGAAAGGGAAAATCCCATTTATTACTGGTATTGCTTTCAATTCTTTCCTGTGACCTGCCACAGAGTGTTTTTGAAAAAATAAAGATCACAGATCCGGAGACAGCGGATTTAGTCACGCAGATCCGGAAGGAGAATAAAAAATATTTACCGGTATTGGTTTCTTCTGTACCGGGGTTTTCCATGAATCAGATTTTATTATTCGCACTGCGCGAGGCATTAGAGAAAAATGGTTTGTCGGATATTGCACCGGAGACTGCATTCACAGAAGCACTTAGAATCCTTGAAAAGTGGGAAAAGGAATATTCGGATGTGTATGCCAGATTTTGTGAGTATCTGACGGAACATCAGACAGATGTGCAGGATTTGAAAAAGAATCTGAAAAGAAAACATAAACAGTCATTGGAATTATTTAAAGAATTATATCCGATGCTGACGGCAGGAAGCACTTTTATGCCATTGATGCAGTCTGAGACCATACGGTCATATCAGCAGATTATAAGAAGTCTGACAGAAGAATGTGGTTATGAGGGCATCTTTATTATTTTTGATGAATTCAGTAAATATATAGAAGGACATGAGAAATCCGGTTTTGCAGAGGATATGAAAACGCTGCAGGATATGTGCGAATTGGCGGAAAGTTCCGATCAGAAATTATTTTTTACAATGGTGGCACATAAAAGTATTCATGAGTATACCAGGAGTATAGACACTTCCATGAAAAATGCGTTTCGCGGAGTAGAAGGAAGAATTTCAGAGATATCTTTCGTCGTATCCGCACAAAATAATTATGAATTGATCGCCAATTCAATCCGGAAGGAAGAACCTGCGTTTTCGAAACAATATGAAAAAGAGATTGTGAAAAATGAGCAGGGGAAGCTCCAGAAGTTATCATATCAGCTTCCATGTTTTCAGAAATTATTTTCAGAGCAGGACTTTGAACGGATCGTTGCCAAAGGATGTTTCCCGCTGACACCGCTTGCTGCGTATGCATTACTTCATATCAGTGAACGTGTTGCACAGAATGAGAGAACAATATTTACATTTTTAGCAGATGATGGACAGGGAAGTTTATCATGGCTGTTAGAGCGGAATGAAGAAAACTGGGTAGGCGTTGATAAAATTTATGATTATTTTAAATCAATGTTCCGTGAAACCGAAGATGTACCGATGATCCATTCAGAGTGGCTGAAGACAGAGTATGCGCTGGGAAAAGCGGAAACGGAAGATGAGAAAGCTGTCATAAAAGCAATCGCAGTAATCCGTATGTTACATAGAGAGGATGAACTTCCTGCACAGGATCAGGCAATCTGTCTTGCATTAGGGATGGACCCGGAAAAGAAGTATCGTCCTGCAATGGAAAAATTAAAAAAAGATGGGATTTTAATGTTCCGCAGCAGTGTCGGAGTATATGCATTCCGCAGCAATGCAGGCGTTGATGTGGAAAAAGAAATCACGAAGAAGATGGATGAGCAAAAAGGGCACTGTAATTTTTGTCAGATTCTGTCAGAGGCTGCAGACACAGAGTATGAACTGCCAAAGCAGTATAATCAGGAATATGCGATGACACGCTATTTTCAGTATGAGTATATGTTTTCAGAAGAGTTTTTTGCCCTGGAAAATACAAGATATCTGTTTGATGAAAAGTTTTCAGACGGAAAAATTATAGTGATGCCGGAAAAAGAAAAACCCCAAACAGATGAGATACAAAAGCAGTTAGATAAACTGGCGGATAAAAGAATTCTTGTGTTAGTGTCCGACCAACGTTTTGACAAAGAGGAATTATTACTTCGCTATCAGGCGGTTATGACGTTAAAAGGGGACAAACGCTTTATTGAAGAAAATGAAGTGCTGCTGCAGGAACTTGAATTATGTGTTGAGGATATCCGGTTTGAAATTAATATCTATCTGGAAGAGCATTATCTGCCGGAGAGCGGAAAGGTAATAGTTCTCCAGACGCAAAAGAAAAAAGAAAAGTGTACAACGGCCGCAGAATTTAATCAGATATTAAGTGATGTCTGCAGAGAATATTATGGCTACGCGCCGCGTGTAAACCATGAACTGTTAAATATTGAACACATCGGCAAGCAGTATTTAAGAGCGCGCAATCAGGTGATCGATAAAATGTTAGGGCATGAGGATCTGTCTGTGTACCAAAAAGGAACCATGCCGGAGGCTATGGTATATCGTGCTGCATTTGTGCATACCAGAGGGGATAAGGGCTGTCAGAAAGTTAGTTTAGAGATAGATCGTTTTTTTGCGGAATGTGCAGGTGAAAAAAAGTCTTTTCAGATATTATACCAGCGATTGCAGGGAAAATGTTTTGGCGCAAGGCGAGGAGTGATTCCATTGTTTCTGGCAAAAAAATTATCTGAAATTGAAGGAACAGCGGTCATTTATATTGGGGAGAAAGAGCTGGAAATTACTTCGGATAACCTGAATCATGTGAATGATTTTCCAGAAAACTATGCATTGTATCTGGAGCTGGAAACCGTTGAAAAAGAAAAATATTTAAAAAAATTGGAAAAGATTTTTGAATGTGATACGGAGAAGTTTTCCGGACAGAGCAGATTCACACAGATTGCTGCCTGCATGCAGAAATGGTATCGGTCACTTCCCCAGTACACGATGATAACACTAAATCTTCCGGAAAATCAAAGTGGATCGATAAAGAAACTTAGGAATCTGTTGAGAAGAGCAGAAATCAATCCAAGAGAATTGTTATTTGAAAAAATTCCGGCATGCTATGGAGAACCTGGTTTTGAGCAAACGGCACAGGATTTAAAAGAAAGTAAAAAAATATTAGATGATGTATTTATTACATTAAAAAAACAGGTCGCAGGAAACATAAAGCGCGAATTTGGAAAAACGCAGAATGTGAGTCTGAAAGCATGTTTACACGAATGGTATCTGGCACAGAATTATTCATCAAGAAATCATGTACTGGCAACGGCAGAGAGTGAATTTTTGAATTATTTAGAGAAACTTTCTACCAATGATGAGGGAGAAATTGTATCAGCGTTGTCTTATATTTTATCAGGGGTATATTTAGAGGACTGGAATGATACAAACTTTGTAGAATTTCAGGAGAAATTGCACGCGGTAAAAGCTGAAGTTGAAAAACTTGAGGAACATGGTAAAGATGCAGGTGGCAGCAGTCGTATCCTGTTGACAGACCAGAATGGAAATGCCATAGAAAAGTATTATAATGCGGATATTTCGGATACAACGAGCCTTTACTTAAAGAATATGTTAGAAGAGGCATTGGAGGACTTTGGGAATACGCTCGAAACAAATCAGAAGGTTGCAGTGCTGGTACAGACTTTAGAGGGATTATTACAGTAAGAGAAGAGGAGATTGGTTATGGAAGAAATTTATCTTGATAATGCAGCGACGACATTTCCAAAACCAGAATGTGTATATCAGGCAATGGATGAAATTGCGCGGACCGGTGCTGTCAATGCAGGCAGGGGTTCTTATGCGCTGGCGCGGCAGGCATCCGGGTTGATTGAGAGTACAAGAAAACAGATCAAAGAACTTGCAGGAGCAGATGATGTAGCAGAGGTTGTGTTTACAGCCTCTGCTACGCTTGCATGTAACGTGATTTTAGGGGGACTCGAATGGAAACAGACGGATATCGTATATGTTTCACCTTTTGAGCACAATGCAATGATGAGAGTGTTGTATCATTACCAGAAACAATATGGATTTAAAATTATCGAACTTGCATTAAACAGGGAGTCGTTAGAATTAGATTTGTCACAGATCAGGTTTCAGTTCACCAGAGAACATCCAACAGTCGTTGTTATGAGTCATGTCAGCAATGTGACAGGTTACATTCTGCCAATCAATGAGGTGGCAGAGTCAGCAAAACAATATGGAGCAGTTGTGGCGGTGGATGGTTCACAGGCGCTTGGGCTTGTGCCGGTAAAATTGAAAGAGAGTGGAATCGATTTTTATGTTTTTGCGGGGCATAAAACACTCTATGGTCCGTTTGGAGTTGGAGGATTTATCAGTGAGGGGGATATTTCTTTAAAACCGTTTCTTGTGGGTGGAACAGGCAGTGATTCCTTAAACCCTGATATGCCAGGACAAATGCCGGGAATCTTAGAACCGGGAAGCCCCAATATAGTTGCGATTGCAGGATTACATGCAGCCTTAGAAGCGTGCTGTGACATGGAAAGGCAACTTTCACAAGAAAGAAAATTTGCAGAATATCTGATTGAAAAGCTAAAAAGAATAGACGGAGTTTTACTGTATCTGCCTTGGGATGAAATGAAACGAACCGGAATTGTTTCTTTTTCCATAGAGGGTTACCGTGCGGATGAAGTGGGGATGCTGCTCGATGAAGATTATCATATAGCGGTCAGAACAGGGTATCAATGTGTACCGCTGATCCATAAATATTTAAAAGATGAAAAATATGGCGGCGTGATCCGGGTGGGGATCGGACGTTTTACAAAGCAGAGTGAGTTGGAAATATTAATCAATGCGATAGAAGAAATTGCAGAAGGGTGAAGGAAAAATGGAAAATCAACGTTTGGATTTTGGAGAGATTGTCAGAAAAATTGCAGAGGATAAAATGCTGCTGCCGGATTTTCAGAGAGGATTTGTCTGGAAGGATGAAGAACAGAGAAAGATCGTAGCATCAGTTCTGGCAAAAATGCCGATAGGGAGTATTTTACTGTTGAAATCAAAGCCGGATGAGTATGCATCGAAGTCAATCGGTATGAAAGAAAAAAATACATATCAAAGCCAGGATGGTGAAGTCGAATTTCTACTGGATGGACAGCAGCGTATGACAGCGCTTACGAATGTTTTTTCAAATGTGATTTATGAAAAATGTAAAATGTTTTCAAAATTGAGTTCACGGGCATTACAGCGAAGATTTTTTTTAAGAATTCCAAAGTGGGAGAACTGTAAAGAAGAGGCAGATCTGTTTGGAGTCCATAATTTGACTTTTCCCATATCAGATTCTGCGGAACCGGATTTTCTGACAGCGGATATTTTACCGTTTATTAAATGTGCCGCATTTTTTAATCAGGATGGAGAGCCGTATAATCCACAGCAGTCTTTGTCGACCCGTCTGGATGATTTTTGCCTGACAAATGAGGATGGATATTTAGTACCGCTGTATTTGATGGTGGCACCGGAAAATATAAAAAAGGCGCAGATAATGCTGCGCTATAATACGATCACCTCTGATATTGCAGGTAAAATCGGAGATGAGATCAGACAGCATTTTACAGATTTGTCGGATGAAAATAAGAATGATTTTATAGCAGAGATTTTTGGAAATGATGAAAACTGTAATGAAATAAAAGAAGATCATTCTAAGTTCGGTGAAAAAGTGCAAGAAAAACAAATGGTGTGGAAAGTCTGTCTGACAAATTATCTGGATTCCTGTGTAAAGAATATGGCGTTGAATAAGATTGAGGTATCGGGGGAACAGCGTGACAGGGCGATCGATATCTATGAGAATTTAAATCGTGGAGGAATCAGTTTAAATACTTTTGATCTGGTTATGGCGAGAGTTGCAAAAGTAAGTACAGATAATTTTTATCGTCGTCTGGTCAGGTATATTCAGGAAGAAAAAAGTTATGACAAACAGGTCTTACCGGATCAGATTGTTCCCTTGATTGGGAAAAAAATACAAAATAATCAATACAATGCATCCATCAGTACGGGATGTTATAACGAGGAAAAGAATGACATAGCAGGAAAGTATATTGATGTTTTTTTAGATGTGCTGTGTCTGTATTGCAATAACAAGTTATTTGAACCGGATAAATTCAAATTAGATTATATAAAGAAGAAGCAGATTCTGATGTTAGCACCAACGGATATTAATGATAATGCGAAAAAGGTTTGTGATGCCATAGACAGGGTAATGTTTTTCTTTCAGAGCAGATGCGGAATCCGGAATATCCAGGAAATAAATTATTCTTTGATGATTGTCTTAGTGGCAGTTATATTTTTAAAGGATGAGTGGTTTAACGATAAAACTGTTCACGATATTTTAGAAGCGTGGTATTGGTCATCATTATTTTCCGGCGAGTATGATAAAGATCAGAATATAAAGATGATCGCGCATCTTCAGACCATGGTAAAGACAATGCAGGCATCCAGCCGAAAAGAGAATGTTGACTGGATTGCAAATATCAAAAATTATGTGTTGGAAGCACAGAATTTTTCGGATGAAAAGTTTTTACTGATGGAAAAGGCGGATGAAGACCGTATCCCGAAAAAAGTGATGCGCATGTTTATGTGTCAGTATCTGCTGTCAAAGACATATAAGGATATGTTTGACGAAAATAAAATTTTAAGTGCATATTCCGATGAAACAGAAAGATTTGAGGCACATCATATTATACCGCTTGGAACAGTAAAAAAGGTAGGGGAATCTACGAAAAAACTTCGTGATGATGAAAAAAATATCTGCAACTCGCCTTTAAATTTTGTGTACATAACGAAAAAAGCAAATAAGGAAATATCCGATGAATCCTTAAAAGATTATGTACAGAAGATCAACGCGGAAGCAAAAGCAAAACTGCATATTACGGCTTATACAAATTCGGATATACCACAAGATCAGGTAAAACAGATTTTAAGGGAACGGTATGATTTCCTGAAGGGGGATATCAGGGAGCGGATCAGTACTTTATTAAGTTAAATACGGCTTGGAAAGTGCAGATAAAGATATTGTTTTACGAAAGAACAATGCAGGATGGAGGTATTTTATGAAAGAGGTCAGTGAAAAAGTAATGCGGAATATGATTTTTGAGGTTCTTCATGTGGAGCGTAAAAATTTGCGGAGCAAGGCAAAAACAGATCAGAGGATGGCTGAGGAACTTGCAAAGATCATAGTTGATTATGCGAAGATGTCAGTGTAGCAGACTTAGGGGGAGACCAGCATGAAATTCCAGAGCATTACAATGAATAATTTTATGAGGTATAAGGGGCAGAATGTAATCGAGTTCAGCTGCGATGAAAAAAGAAATGTTACTGTCGTGCTGGGAGATAATACGGTTGGCAAGACAACAATTGCACAGGCATTTCGCTGGGTGCTTTATGGTGCGGTATTGACAGAACGCGGAAAGCAGCAGGAAGACTACCAGCTGTTAAACAATGATATTCTGGCAATGATGGATGCGAACAGTAAAGCGGATGTTACGGTGGAACTGGTTGCTGTTGATGATGAAAAAAGATACCGGATCAAGCGTGAAATCCATTATACGCGTGCATATCCACAGTTGATCGCAAAAGAATTTTATAAGAAAGTTTCACTGGAAATATCAGAAAAGGATGATCCAAATGCCGGTATTTCTGTGGAAACGGAAAAAATAGAAGAGGTAATCCGTGAATTATTTCCCAAAAATCTGTCACATTATTTTTTGTTTGATGGAGAGAGATGGAATGATGTAACTGTTAACGGTGTGCGTGAAAATATCAAAGAGTCTGTACATACACTGACCGGATTATCTGCGTATCAGGCTGCAATCTGGCATTTGAAGGATATGGGAAGTCATTCCGTTATTAAAAAGTTCAAAGGAAAGATATCAGGTTCTGGTAATATGTATGATAATCTGGAAAAAGACCGGAATCGCATGGAACATGAGATAGAGCAGTGTAAAGATAAGATAAAAAATATCGAAATCAATATACAAAACAATAATGAAAAAATAGAGGAGGTGCAGCAGTATCTTCTTGAAAATAAGAATACGGAAATTTTGCAGGCAAAATATAACCAGTTATTAGTAGTAAGAAGAACGCAGGCGGAAAGAGGAGTTGCTGCATATAAAAGTCTGGTAAATTTATTCAGTGATAAAGCTTATATGTTGTTTGCGAAACCGATGATAGAGGCATCTGTGAAAATGGTAAAATCTGTTGCAGGAGAGCGGCGTGACATACCGCATATGCATCAGGCAAGTATTGACTATATTATAAAAACAGGCAGATGTATCTGTGGAACTCCGATTTTACCGGATTCTAAGGAATTAGAATGTCTGATGGAACAGAGAAATTTTCTTCCGCCGGCAGATATTGGTTCATTGCTGGGTGAGTTTGAACGGACAGGACAGCGCTGGAACCGGCAAAGCAATTCTGTTTATGATGATTTAAGAGAAGATGCGCAAAATGTGGATCAGAGCATCCGGGCTTACGAGGAAACCTGTAATCAGTTAGCCGGGATGGAACAGCAGATGGACAGGCAGACAGACTTTGCTGAAAAAAGAAAAATGCTGAAATATTATCAGAGTGAAAACAGTAAATTAGGGGTGGAAAAGGGAACACTGCAGGGACAGATTATAAACTTTGAGCGGCAGATTGAACGGATCGAAGCGGAGATGAAGAGCCAGGAGGTCAAGAGCGAAGAAAATAAAAAATGGCGAGAGCGTGTAGATTTGGCAGAAGCATTATATACAAGATTAAAAAATGATTTTGAGGTAAAAAAGAATAAGACATTTCTGGAATTAAACGGACAGATCCAAAAAAATTTTGAGCGTATGTTCAATGCGAAAGATAAAAGAATACAGTTGACGGAAAATTATGAGATCCAGATGTTATATCAGACGGATTTGGGTTTCCGCGAAGAGAAGAATCTGTCAGAGGGCGAAAAGATAGCGCGCAATTTTGCATTTATCGTTACGATCATGGAATACAGCAGAAATAAAAAGGCAGAGCAGATTGGAGTGGAGGGTGCTGGAGATACACTGCCGATTGTTTTAGACGGACCGTTCTCTAAACTGGGGGATAAAAATATCAGTCTGATTGCAAAAGTTTTGCCGGAAGTATCAGAACAGGTAATTATTTTTATGCTGGACAAGGACTGGAAGTACACAGGACTCGATGAATATGTCGGTGCGTCTTATTATATTGAAAAAACAGCTGACGAGGCATATGCGTCCATACGGAAAGTAGAATCTGATCAGTAGCGGAAGGGGATACAAAAGATGGGGAATTATGAATTTTTTAAGAAGGAGTTTGAATTTCATGGAAAGCATGCCAGGATGGCAGGTGAATTGTGGGTAAAAGGTGACTATGAGCATACCTATTTCCGGAGACTGATCGATCTGTATATGGTGGCAGCAGTGGTGGGATTTCGCGTAGACCGTAAAGCAAAGGAAGATTTCTCGCCGTTTGGGACAAAGAGCATTTTAGCCGAGCAGGTCATCAATGCAAAAGAAGAATTAGATTTTATTATGCAGATGATGATCATGCTGGATGCGAAAGAAAGCATGCCGGCTGAGGAAGCAGTAAAAAAAGCATTCCGGGGTGCGGAGACGGAGGAAGAATTTCAGGCTTATCAGTCCATGTTTCATGATTATGTCAGAGGCGGGGTAGAGGAACTGTATGAGAGACTGATCATTCAAAAAGCAGAACCGGACAGTGAATTTTATGATAATAAAACAGCAAATCTGATGTCTGTGTTAGAAAGATTTGGTTATGGTTTACAGGATATGGAGGAGTAATAATTTTACATGATTTTTGAAGGAAAAATGTAAAAAAAATAAAAAACAGGTATTTACAATCGTCGAAAACAGGGGTATAATTTAAGAGAATTATATCATACCAAGTGATAATTAGGTTATTACAATAAGGTAAGAAACCTAAAAGCTCTAATCCCATTCTTCGGAATGGGATTATCTTTTATACAGAAGTTTATTCATGACAATGACCGGTATGCGGATCATTGTTGAAGCGCGCAGAATAAAACAGTTGTCCCGTTTGCTGGTATGAGAGAGAACGGTTCAGATGAGAGGAGAAGGAACATGGACGAAAAAATGGATTATCGTATTGGGTTGGATATTGGTATTGCATCCGTCGGCTGGGCGGTATTACAGAACAACAGTGATGACGAGCCGGTTCGTATCGTAGACCTTGGGGTAAGGATATTTGATACAGCAGAAATCCCGAAAACAGGTGAATCTTTGGCGGGACCAAGGAGAGCTGCACGAACGACAAGAAGGCGGCTTAGAAGAAGAAAACATCGTTTAGACAGAATCAAATGGCTCTTTGAGAATCAGGGTCTGATAAATATTGATGACTTTCTGAAACGATATAACATGGCAGGGTTACCGGATGTTTATCAGCTTCGCTATGAGGCATTAGACCGGAAACTGACGGATGAAGAATTAGCACAGGTGTTGCTTCATATTGCAAAACATCGTGGATTCCGTTCAACCAGAAAGGCGGAGACGGCTGCAAAGGAAAATGGTGCAGTTTTAAAAGCGACGGATGAAAATCAAAAGCGGATGCAGGAAAAGGGATATCGTACGGTCGGGGAGATGATTTATTTAGATGAAGCATTTCGAACCGGATGTTCCTGGTCAGAAAAGGGATATATTCTCACCCCACGCAATAAAGCAGAAAATTATCAGCACACCATGTTAAGGGCAATGCTTGTGGAAGAAGTCAAAGAAATTTTCTCCAGCCAGAGACGTCTTGGAAATGAAAAAGCGACGGAAGAATTAGAAGAAAAATATTTGGAAATCATGACAAGTCAGAGATCTTTTGATTTAGGACCAGGCATGCAGCCGGATGGAAAGCCAAGTCCATATGCGATGGAAGGTTTTTCGGACAGAGTTGGAAAATGTACATTTCTTGGAGATCAGGGGGAGCTGCGCGGCGCAAAGGGAACTTATACGGCAGAATATTTTGTGGCACTGCAGAAAATAAATCATACAAAACTGGTTAACCAGGATGGAGAGACCAGAAACTTTACAGAAGAGGAACGACGGGCACTGACTTTGCTGTTATTCACACAGAAGGAAGTGAAGTACGCAGCAGTTCGCAAGAAGTTAGGTTTGCCGGAGGATATTCTTTTTTATAATTTAAATTATAAAAAAGCTGCCACGAAAGAAGAACAGCAAAAAGAAAATCAAAATACGGAAAAAGCAAAATTTATTGGGATGCCATACTACCATGATTACAAGAAATGTTTGGAAGAACGGGTGAAATATCTGACAGAAAATGAAGTCAGGGATCTGTTTGATGAGATTGGTACGATCCTGACCTGTTATAAGAATGATGACAGTCGTACGGAGCGGCTGGCTAAGCTGGGACTTGTACCGATAGAGATGGAAGGGTTATTGGCGTATACACCGACGAAGTTTCAGCATCTTTCGATGAAAGCGATGCGGAATATTATCCCGTTTTTGGAAAAAGGCATGACGTATGATAAAGCATGTGAGGAAGCCGGATATGATTTTAAGGCGGATTCTAAGGGGATTAAGCAGAAGTTATTAACAGGAGAAAAGGTGAATCAGACGATCAATGAGATTACAAATCCGGTAGTAAAGCGTTCTGTATCACAGACTGTCAAAGTGATCAATGCAATTATCCGTACCTATGGCAGTCCACAGGCAATCAATATTGAGCTTGCAAGAGAAATGTCAAAGACTTTTGAAGAACGCCGGAAAATAAAAGGTGATATGGAAAAACGCCAGAAGAATAACGAAGATGTGAAAAAGCAGATTCAGGAATTGGGAAAATTATCACCAACCGGACAGGATATTTTAAAATATCGCCTGTGGCAGGAACAGCAGGGAATCTGTATGTATTCCGGTAAGACTATTCCATTGGAAGAACTGTTTAAACCGGGGTATGATATTGATCATATTTTGCCATACAGTATTACATTTGATGACAGTTTTCGGAATAAGGTACTTGTCACTTCTCAGGAAAACCGCCAAAAGGGAAACAGGACACCTTATGAATACATGGGAAATGATGAGCAGCGTTGGAATGAGTTTGAAACTCGTGTGAAGACGACGATACGGGATTATAAAAAACAGCAGAAACTTTTGAAAAAACATTTTTCAGAGGAAGAGCGTAGTGAATTTAAAGAGCGTAACTTAACGGATACAAAATATATTACAACCGTTATTTATAATATGATCCGTCAGAACCTTGAAATGGCACCGTTAAACCGTCCGGAAAAGAAAAAACAGGTACGCGCGGTAAATGGAGCAATTACGGCGTACTTAAGAAAACGCTGGGGATTACCTCAGAAAAATCGTGAGACAGATACACATCATGCGATGGATGCGGTTGTCATCGCCTGCTGTACGGATGGCATGATCCAGAAAATATCGCGTTATACAAAAGTAAGGGAGAGATGTTACTCAAAAGGTACAGAGTTTGTGGATGCGGAGACAGGAGAAATCTTTCGACCGGAAGATTACAGCAGGGCAGAATGGGATGAGATATTTGGTGTTCATATTCCAAAACCGTGGGAGTTATTTCGGACAGAACTGGATGTGAGAATGGGGGATGATCCGAAGGGATTTTTAGATACACACTCTGATGTTGCTTTGGAGTTGGATTATCCAGAGTATGATTATGAAAATCTTCGTCCGATTTTTGTCTCAAGAATGCCAAATCATAAGGTAACAGGGGCTGCACATGCAGATACGATCCGCAGTCCGAGACATTTTAAGGATGAAGGAATCGTATTGACTAAGACGGCTTTGACAGATCTGAAGTTGGATAAAGATGGAGAAATCGACGGCTACTATAACCCACAAAGTGACCTTTTATTATACGAGGCATTGAAAAAACAGTTGTTGTTATATGGAAACGATGCAAAAAAGGCATTTGCTCAGGATTTTCATAAGCCGAAAGCAGACGGTACAGAAGGTCCGGTAGTACGGAAAGTCAAGATACAGAAGAAACAGACGATGGGTGTATTTGTGGATTCCGGAAATGGAATTGCAGAAAATGGCGGTATGGTCAGAATCGATGTATTTCATGTGAATGGAAAGTATTATTTTGTACCGGTGTATACGGCGGATGTGGTGAAGAAGGTGTTGCCGAATAGGGCTGCGACAGCACATAAGCCATATGGAGAATGGAAAGTTATGGAGGATAAGGACTTTTTATTCAGTTTGTATTCGAGGGATTTAATACATATAAAGAGTAAAAAAGATATACCTATAAAAATGGTAAATGGTGGGATGGAGGGTATAAAAGAAACGTATGCATACTATATAGGCGCAGATATTTCGGCTGCTAATATACAAGGAATTGCACATGACAGCCGTTATAAGTTTAGAGGCTTAGGTATACAAAGTCTGGATGTGCTTGAAAAATGTCAGATAGATGTTTTAGGTCATGTTTCAGTAGTAAGAAGTGAAAAACGAATGGGGTTTTCTTGATAAAAACATGGGGGATAAATGGGATTTCGAAATATTAAGATAGACAGTCATGTAAAGCTGTCTATCAAAAATCAGCAGCTAAATATTGAAACAGACATAGCAAGACAGATTCCACTGGAGGATATCAACTGTATCATTATAGAAAATCAGACCGTAACTGTCTCAGCTTATTTACTTCAAAAAATGGCAGATATGGGAATCGCGGTTTATGTCTGTGATGAGAAACATCTTCCGAATGCAGTATTGCTTCCCATGGTAAGGCACAGTCGCCATTTTAAAATTCTGAAATATCAGATAGAGGCAGGAAAGCCCTTACAGAAAAGACTCTGGCAGCAGATCGTGGTTCAGAAAATAAGAAACCAGGCATTGTGTTTAGCCTACCTTGAACTGGATGGATCAGAAGAACTGATGAAAATGTGTAAAGAAGTCCAGTCAGGCGATCGAACACATGTGGAGGCGAAAGCAGCAGCTTTTTATTTTAAAAGTCTGTATGGATTAGGATTTTCACGCGGTAATGATCATATCATTAACGCGGCGTTAAATTATGGTTATGCTATTGTAAGAGGTCTGATCGCCCGCTCCATTGTCTGTTATGGATTAGAACCTTCGATTGGAGTGTTCCATCATAGTGAGCTGAATAATTTTAATTTGGCGGATGATATGATCGAGCCATTTCGTCCGTTAGTTGACCTGTATGTAGCCCAAAATTATGATATAGCAGAAATTGACAGCGATCTTACGCCAGAAAGAAAACGTGGTATTTTTGGTATTATAAATTATGATATGGATATGAAAGGAGAAAAACGTATTATCAGTAATTGTATTGATATGCTGGTGGCAAGTTACAGTAGTGCTTTGCAGGGAAAAAGATCAGATTTGGAGTTGCCGGAACTGATGCAATTACAGGTACATAGCTATGAATAGGTTTATGAGAATGTTAGTATTTTTTGATCTGCCAGTAGTAACTGCAAAAGAGAAAAAGGATGCCGCAAAATTTCGTAAGTTTTTATTGAAAGATGGCTACAATATGGTGCAGTGGTCTGTATATTCCAGGATATGCAATGGTATGGATGCAGTTGCAATGCATAAACAGCGTTTAAAACAAAATCTGCCCTTAAAAGGATCAGTACGTGCGCTGGTTTTAACAGAAAAGCAGTATGAATCTATGGAAATTATGTTAGGAACGAAAACGTTCGATGACACCCCGGAATCAATAGAATTAATGGATGTTTTTTGAAAAAAGAAGATTTTCGATAGAATTTAACTTCCAAATTAAAGATTTTTTTTAGATGAAATCCCCACGAATCCCTGTAGTTCGTGGGGATTTGTGCTCCCTATTATACCATACCAAGTGATAACAGGGAATTACAACATTGTTCCTGTTTTCATTTTATTTCCCCCCATTATACCATACCAAGTGATAACAGGGAATTACAACCGTTAAAAGTATGGCAATACGACATAAGTATTATACCATACCAAGTGATAACAGGGAATTACAACCGGTCAGTCGGACACAATGCTGTCACGTTGATTATACCATACCAAGTGATAACAGGGAATTACAACAAAAATGTTGCAATTTGTTGCAGAGGTGTTATTATACCATACCAAGTGATAACAGGGAATTACAACCTGGCAACATTATAAAATATGTGGAAAATGATTATACCATACCAAGTGATAACAGGGAATTACAACTTTGTTCCACGCAACCGTTTCTTCCCTTTAATTATACCATACCAAGTGATAACAGGGAATTACAACGTAAGTCATTGTTATCGTGATGATGATAATATTATACCATACCAAGTGATAACAGGGAATTACAACCAGTAAAATATATTGGAGATCATGACGATAATTATACCATACCAAGTGATAACAGGGAATTACAACTTCGGGTTCATATCACGTAACGCACGAATATTATACCATACCAAGTGATAACAGGGAATTACAACATAAGTACAAGCGATATTTCGCTTCTGCAATTATACCATACCAAGTGATAACAGGGAATTACAACTCATGACGAATATACAGCCTCTGGTTTTAGATTATACCATACCAAGTGATAACAGGGAATTACAACCAGAAATTGTAAAAGAGATATTTGGTATGAATTATACCATACCAAGTGATAACAGGGAATTACAACAGCACATGACTATAACGGACAGGAGCTTGCATTATACCATACCAAGTGATAACAGGGAATTACAACACCTGTTCTATCTGATATGATCCATTGGTAATTATACCATACCAAGTGATAACAGGGAATTACAACGAGAGCCAGAGAATCAAGACACACGACGCAATTATACCATACCAAGTGATAACAGGGAATTACAACTATTAAAGCCTTCAAAGGACCAAACGGTCAATTATACCATACCAAGTGATAACAGGGAATTACAACATGGACGGCGTTCTGGGGGTTTGTGGCAGAATTATACCATACCAAGTGATAACAGGGAATTACAACATGCGATTGGCAAGGGTATCAGCATCATGATTATACCATACCAAGTGATAACAGGGAATTACAACAAAATCGGTTATCCCCTCATAGCGTGGCAAATTATACCATACCAAGTGATAACAGGGAATTACAACCATATAAAAAACGTACCAGCTCTGCCTCTGATTATACCATACCAAGTGATAACAGGGAATTACAACTACCTGTTTCATTTCTTCCCTTTCTTTCCTATTATACCATACCAAGTGATAACAGGGAATTACAACTTTTTAGCCTGTATCTGTCTGTACTCTGCTATTATACCATACCAAGTGATAACAGGGAATTACAACACCGGAGGGGGCGCCCCGTGGCGCGCGGACATTATACCATACCAAGTGATAACAGGGAATTACAACAAGACATAGAAATGCCCCTACAAGCTCGTAATTATACCATACCAAGTGATAACAGGGAATTACAACTTACATGCAGCACTAACTCACAGGGCAAGTATTATACCATACCAAGTGATAACAGGGAATTACAACAACGAGGGAACGAGCAGAAAAGTGAGAATGATTATACCATACCAAGTGATAACAGGGAATTACAACAGATGAAGTGGCGGAGATTGGCACGGTCTAATTATACCATACCAAGTGATAACAGGGAATTACAACATCAGCATCTGCGCTGGCAGGTGTGTTGTCATTATACCATACCAAGTGATAACAGGGAATTACAACTTAATGACAGAGTATGAACAAAACGAATATATTATACCATACCAAGTGATAACAGGGAATTACAACAAGTGCATCTTGAATCGTTCCGTATCTCTCATTATACCATACCAAGTGATAACAGGGAATTACAACAACGAGGGAACGAGCAGAAAAGTGAGAATGATTATACCATACCAAGTGATAACAGGGAATTACAACAGTTCTTTGATGAGCTTTTCATCAAGCCACATTATACCATACCAAGTGATAACAGGGAATTACAACAAAAAATCAAAGAGTTTGTTGCAAATGCTCATTATACCATACCAAGTGATAACAGGGAATTACAACAACCCGGTTGTGGTTTCGGGCCATTCTCGAATTATACCATACCAAGTGATAACAGGGAATTACAACTGATGCGTGCAGGGTTAACACTTCTCATTAATTATACCATACCAAGTGATAACAGGGAATTACAACGCTGTTTTGATAGGCTCTAAGCTCTCGTAATTATACCATACCAAGTGATAACAGGGAATTACAACTGTCTCACAGATTGCAAGAGGTTTTTTATGATTATACCATACCAAGTGATAACAGGGAATTACAACATATCTGATTTCGTACTCTGTAACGATTTTATTATACCATACCAAGTGATAACAGGGAATTACAACATTTTTGTGCCTTATATTTGTTTATTGTGTATTATACCATACCAAGTGATAACAGGGAATTACAACTTATGAACTCCAGTTCAAATAAGTTTAATTATTATACCATACCAAGTGATAACAGGGAATTACAACTAATAATTACCATTCAAAAGATCGCTTTGAATTATACCATACCAAGTGATAACAGGGAATTACAACGTAGCAATCATAAAGCACCGGCGAATGAAAATTATACCATACCAAGTGATAATGAGGAAAATCAGAAAAGTATATTGAAATTACGGAAAAACCGTAATCAACCTTTACACTACAACAAAAAACAGGAAACCTTGTAAATCAAAGTTTCCTGTTTCTCAACAGAAGAGCGCGAGACGGGACTCGAACCCGCGGCCCCGACCTTGGCAAGGTCGTGCTCCACCAACTGAGCCACTCGCGCATATATGAAATTGTATTGTAGCTTTTAAAGAGCGCGAGACGGGACTCGAACCCGCGGCCCCGACCTTGGCAAGGTCGTGCTCCACCAACTGAGCCACTCGCGCATATGTAAATTGTTTTGTATCTGTCTGCCAGACACATTTGATATCATACTATGGGAAAAGTAATTTGTCAACAATTTTTTGAAAAAATTTAACAGAAAAATTTAACAGAAATTTTGGATACCGAAATAGAAATGTGAGTGCGGATCTACGGCGAAAAAAAGAAAAACAGAATGAAAACGATACTTTTTAGGGGTAGAACTCATAAATGAAGAGTGTTACAATAAAGGACATGGGAAAATGGTCACAGAAATTTAAAATATGACTTTGGAAGGCCAAAGGGGTGGCAGAATGTACAAAAAAATGCGAAGATTCGTACTGTAGCAGTTTTATGTGCAATATTGTTAATTTTAGGAATAGCATTATTTGGATGTTTTGGGCAGATACGGGGCAGTTTACAGCAGCAGTTGATGAGCAGCATTGAGGGGATGGCAGAACAGAATGTAATATTGGTAGAGAAAGAAGTAAGCACGCGTTTTAGACTGCTTTCTGGTCTTGCGAGAGAGTCAGGCGGGGACGAAAAAATTATCGTTAATAAATTACAGGGATTTGTAGAGACGTATCAGTTTAAACGGATAGGATATATTGCGGCAGATGGTACAGCAGAAACGACGGATGGCTATCGGCTAAATATGTCTGACAGAGATTTTTTTCAACAGTCGATGCGGGGAAAAAACTTTTTGACGGATGCATTTGAAGACAGGATTGATACTTCACATGAAACCATAAATGTATTCAGTGTGCCGGTATATGAAAAAGAACGGAAAACGGTAAAAGGAGTTTTATTTGCAACCTGCAAAGATGAAATGCTTGAGGGGTGCCTGAAGAATGAGATATTTGAAGGACAGGCTTTTAATTACATCATAAAAATAGACGGTACGATTGTTGCAACTTCCGGAAACAGTAAAGAATGGGGAATCGGGAGAAATATTTTTAATACGGATGTTTCTGAGGATGAAAGAGATGATTATGCCGGAGACCTGATGCTCAGTAACATGAAAGAGGGAAAAAGTGGCTATGGATTGGATCCAAAACGGAAAGAAGTCTCACTTTATTACTATATGCCACTTAAAATAGAAGAGAGCGGTGAACCATGGTATGTGGTCACTGCAGTAGAGGATAGCGTTTTAACAAGCCGTATGCAGGTGGTCATGGATGCGATCAACAGTCTGATGGTGATCATTCTGGTTGTCATATCGGTCAGCGTCGGGGTGTATATTTACTCCTGGCGCCAAAGTAAAAAAGAACTTATGTCGCTTGCATATCAGGATCCTGTCACATTAGGAGATAATTTTGCAGCTTTTAAGAAAAAGGCAAAAAGCAAAAAAGATAGTGTAGGATGGCTGATTGCTATGGATGTGACAGATTTTAAGCTGATCAACAGCACCTGTGGAGTCAAAAAAGGTGATGAGATGCTGCGTGTCATATGGGAGATTTTTGAAATCGAAACGGGAGAAAATGAACTGGCAGCGCATGCCAATGCCGACCGGTTTATATTGTTCTGGATGGATGAAAATCAGGAAAACATCAAACAAAGACTGGAACATGTAATAAGAAAGATAGAAGAGATACCGGAACGTCTGGAAATACCAAATCTTTTCCCGGTGTTTGGAATTTTTCATACGATCGTATTAGATGAGATCGATCCTTTATACGGAAATGCAGTGCAGGCAAAGCATCAGATCAAAGGAAGGCGTGACAGGCATTATATATTTTATGATGAGCTGAACCATGAGAGTATTCAGGAAAACCGTGAATTAGAAGAACATTTTGAAACAGCGCTTGAAAACGAAGAGTTTGAAATCTGGTATCAGCCAAAATACAGTGCACATTCGAGAAAGCTTGTGGGAGCGGAGGCTCTTGTGCGATGGCGCAGGGCGGATGGAGCACTGATTCCGCCGCTTAAGTTTATTCCATTGTTTGAACGGAATGGAAATATCATCCGGCTCGATGAGTATGTATTCCGAGCTGTGTGCAGGCAGCAGAAAGAGTGGCAGAAACAGGGACAGAAGATGCTTCCTGTTTCGGTAAACATTTCGCGTGTCAGCCTCTATTATTCAAGTGTCGTTGGAAAATATGAAAGTATTATCCGGTCGTTTGACCTTGATTCGAAATACATTCAGCTGGAGATTACAGAAAGTGCAACGATTGATAATAATGAAATATTTAATCTGTTAGAGCAGTTTCACACGGCAGGATTTAAGATACTTCTGGACGATTTCGGAAGTGGATATTCATCCCTTGCAGCTTTAAACCGTATGCATTTCGATACGATCAAGCTGGATAAAAGTCTTGTCGATTACATAGGGGACGATAACGGAGAGAAATTGTTAAACTCAATTACAAAGCTGGCACAGAGTTTTGGCATGGAAATTACGGCAGAGGGTGTTGAGACGGTAGAGCAGCTGATGTTTTTGTGCAATCTGGACTGTGATGATATTCAGGGATACTATTTTTCGCGTCCACTGCCGGTAAAAGAATATGAAGAATGTTTAAAAGAAGCGTGCATGTAATATGCTTCGCGCTCATACAATATAACAATCGATACCATGGAGGTACAGGGTGAGCGCAAAGACGAGGATCGTGGTCCTTCATATGAAGGAGGTTATCTATACAGCGATATTTGTCGGACTTGGGATCGTACTGGTCATATTGCTGCTTTTCATGTTTTTACCTAAAAAACAGAAGGGCGATGCAGAGCCAACGATGCAGTATACGGCAGGCGTATACACTTCGTCGGTAATGATGGGCAGCCAGTCAGCCGATGTACAGGTCATTGTAGATGAAAACCGTATACAATCCATTTCCCTGGTCAGTCTGGATGAAACAGTGGCGACAATGTATCCGCTTATGGAGCCGGCATTGGAAAATGTCAGTGAACAGGTGATAAAACAGCAGTCGACGGAAGGGATTACATATCATACGGATAATCAGTATACATCGATCGTACTTTTAAATGCGATTGAAAATGCACTTGCGAAAGCGGAGATCGCAGAGGGAGAGGCAGATTAACACAGTTTAAAATCAAAGAATGAGAGGTTTGAGAACTGTGTGTTGTCAAGAATCAAAAAAGGTTCCGGATGTACCGGAACCTTTTTGTGTAAAAAAGTTATTCTTCTGTGTTGAGCGTATCCATGTAATTATTGATAGCATCAAGATCGGCATAGATCGTTTTGATCGGTCTGCTCTTTTCGTAAGCGTTATAACCGGAGTATCCTGCCCATCCGACGATAAGTAATGCAATTAACCATCCACAGATGGTGCCTGCGATACGTTTTCTTTTTTCTTTTGCAAGAATCTTTTTGCGGTTTGCTTTCTCTTCTTTATAGCGGTCAACTTTTGCCTGACTCATAATCATCCTCCGTTTTATTATTCACATGCCCAGCATGGATAAAAATCAAATAAACATAATGATAATATACCCCATTCTGTTAGAAAAAGCAATAGAAATACACCTTGTCATTTTCGTGGAAATTGGGTAAAATGAGAGTTTGAGAGAGAAGAAACTGTGCGCGGGATAAGAGCATGATGCCTGAAAAGCAGTGCAGTGATCAGAATGGAGAATCGTGTGAAAAAAAGATCTTTCACACGGCTATTTGTTTCTGAGCAAAAACAAATAGCTTTGATGGCAAGGCATAAAAAAACATGCCTCCGAGAATTTAAGATTCTCGTCGCCTCTTCGCAATAAGTTGCTCAGAAATGAGGATTTTTATGAATTTAATTGTAGCGGCAGATGAAAACTGGGCGATCGGTAATAAAAATGAATTGCTGGTGCGGATTCCGGCAGATCAGAAGTTTTTCCGTGAGACGACGATGGGCAAAGTGGTTGTGATGGGACGAAAGACATTGGAGACATTTCCAAATGGACTGCCTTTAATGGGACGGACGAATATTGTGCTGACACATGATAAAAAGTTCCGGGTTCCGGGAGCGCTGATCGTGCATGATATGGAAGAATTACATGAAGAGTTAGAAAAGTATAACAGCGAAGATATTTATGTGATCGGCGGGGAATCTGTTTATCGCCAGCTCATCGATGAATGTGATGTGGCGCATGTCACAAAAATCGATTTTGCATACGATGCGGATGCACATTTCCCGGATCTGGATGCAGATCCGGCATGGGAGATAACGGCAGACAGTGAGGAACAGACGTATTTTGATCTTGAGTATTATTTTTACCGGTATGAGAGAGTCAGAAAATAAGTAAACGTAAACAGAAAGCAGTGCAGCAAAGATGGAAAATTTTATTTACAGTATCAATGTGACGTTTCCGATTTTTTTAGTGATGGTCATCGGTTATTTTTTAAAACAGATCGGTATGTTAAACGACAATTTTGTCACGGTGGCAAACCGTTTTAATTTTAAGGTAACACTGCCGTTTATGCTGTTCCGTGATATTGCGGGCGTGGATATCAGGGCAGTATTCGATTTAAAATATGTATTGTTTTGTGCGCTTGTCAGTACCGCATGTTTCTGGCTGATCTGGGGTGGCGTGAAGCTGTTTTTAAAGGATCAGACTATGCGGGGAGCTTTTGTGCAGGCATCGTTCCGCAGTAGTGCGGCGGTGATGGGACTTGCCTTTATCCAGAATATCTATGGAACCTCGGCGATGGGGCCGCTTATGATCGTCAGTGCGGTGCCGCTTTATAATATTTTTTCCGTGATCGTGCTGACCTTTGAGGGAGAAAATGCAAGCGGGGTGGATGGAAAACAAAAAATCAAAGAGGCATGTATCGGAATCGCCAAAAACCCGATCATTCTTGGCATTTTAGCAGGATTGATCGTCGGACTTTTAGGAATCGAATTTCCAACGATTATCAATAAGACGGTCAACAGTGTGGCGCAGATGGCTACACCGCTTGCACTGATCACGATCGGAGCCGGATTTGAGGGCAGAAAGGCACTTGCGAAGATCAAGCCGACGATCGCGGCATCTCTGATCAAGTTAGTGATCCAGCCGCTCATTTTCCTTCCGGTCGCAGTCTGGATGGGATTTGGTGGGGAGAAAATGATCGCAATTCTGATCATGCTTGCATCCCCGACAACGCCGAGCTGTTATATCATGGCAAAGAGCATGAACAACGACGGTGTGCTGACGGCGAGTGTGATCGTGACGACAACGTTATTAGCGGCATTTACGCTGACCGGATGGATCTTTATCTTAAAATCAGTCGGGTTGATTGGATAAATAAAATCATTGCATTTCCCAGTGAGATGGGATATAGTTTTTTGAAAGAAAAAATACCTTGGTTTTTGGGAGGACGATATGGATATAACAGGCAGAAAATTATTTGTAAAAGCGCTGCAGGAAGAGGGCGTGGATACCATTTTCGGTTATCCGGGCGGTACTGTGACGGATCTTTTCGATGAATTATATAAACAGGATAGTATTGACGTCGTCCTGCCAAGACATGAACAGGGACTGATCCATGCGGCGGAAGGATACGCGAAATCTACCGGAAAAGTTGGCGTGTGCTTAGTGACGAGTGGGCCGGGTGCGACCAATATCATTACAGGTCTCGCGGATGCGCATTATGACAGTATTCCACTGGTATGCTTTACGGGACAGGTTCCACTGTCTTTAATAGGAAATGATGCATTCCAGGAAGTAGATATTGTCGGAATGACAAGAAGTGTCACAAAATACGGTGTGACCGTGCGCAGACGGGAAGATTTGGGACGTATCATCAAGATGGCATTTTATATCGCATCCACCGGCAAGCCGGGACCGGTACTGATCGATATTCCGAAGGATATCCAGACGGCAGCAGGACCGGCGGAGTATCCGTCGAACATCCAGATCCGCGGTTATAAGCCGAATGAGTCGGTACATATCGGACAGTTGAAAAAAGCGTATAAACTGCTCCGCACCGCAAAGAAACCGCTGATCCTTGCCGGAGGAGGTATCAATATCGCACATGCGAATGACAAACTGCTCGCATTGGCGGAGAAGATGCAGATCCCGGTGGTCACAACGATCATGGGGAAAGGTGCGATCCCGACGAGCCATCCGCTTTACGTAGGAAACAGCGGTATGCATGGAAAATACGCAGCAAATATGGCAGTCAGTAAATGTGATGTGCTTTTTTCTATCGGAACAAGATTTAACGACCGTATTACAGGAGATCTGAATGAATTTGCACCGAAGGCGAAGATCGTACATATCGATGTGGATACGGCATCAATCTCCAGAAATGTCGTTGTGGATGTTCCGGTTGTATCGGATGCGAATCTGGCATTAGAAAAGCTGCTTGAATGGGCGGAATCGAAAGATACCGAGCAGTGGCAGAAGGAAATCGCAGAGTGGGATAAGAAAAATCCGCTTGAGATGCGCAGGGACTGTGGCATGACACCGCAGATGGTATTTGAGCATGTAAACCGTACCTTTAGAGAGGCTGTCTATGTGACGGACGTAGGACAGCATCAGATGTGGGCAACACAGTACCTGGAGTTGGATTCCTGGCATCAGCTGATCACATCCGGCGGACTTGGCACGATGGGATTTGGATTTCCGGCGGCGATCGGGGCAAAGATCGGCAACCGGGATAAGGAAGTTGTATGTTTTACGGGAGATGGTGGTTTTCAGATGAATATTCAGGAGATGGCAACGGCAGTCGTGCAGGAAGCGCCGGTGATCATCTGCCTGTTCAACAACTATTACCTTGGCATGGTGCGTCAGATGCAGCAGTTATTTTATGGAAAACGTTATGAGGCAACCTGCCTGCGCAGAAGGAGAACCTGTCCGGCGAACTGCAAGGGACCGAATGCATCCTGTCCGCCGTACACACCGGATTTTATCGCATTGGCAAAGAGCTACGGCGCACACGGGATCCGTGTGGAAAAAGAGGAGGACATCCAGGCGGCACTTGATGAGGCGCGTACCTACACAGATGCCCCGACCATCATTGAATTTATGATTTCCACGGATGAGATCGTACTTCCTATGGTAAAGAGCGGAAATCCAATGAGCGAGATGATTTTGAAATAGGAGAGGATACGGATATGAAAAATAGATGGATTGCATTATATGTGGAAAACCAGGTAGGTGTTTTAGCAAAAGTATCCGGTCTTTTTTCCGGAAAATCTTACAATCTCCAGAGTCTTACGGTTGGTACGACAGAGGATGAGACGGTTTCAAGAATGACGATCTGTGTGACCAGTGACGATATCACATTTGAGCAGATCAAAAAACAGTTGAACAGCATGGTTGAGGTTATTAAGGTCATTGACCTCACGGATGTGCCGATTCACATGAAAGAGATTTTATTTGCAAAAGTATTAGATGTCAATGAGGCAGGAAAGCTGGAAGTATTCCAGATCGCACAGGTGTTTAATGTGCAGGTGGCAGATATCGGCAATGACAGCGTACTCTTAGAGTGTAAGCTGACGGAACGAAGAAACAACGAGCTGATCGCCCTGTTAAAATCTAAATTCCGCAGGATCGAGGTTGTGCGCGGTGGAGCGGTGGCGATTGAGTCGATCAGTACGTCATGCAGGTAAGCATGCCGGCTGTCATAACGGCAGATAATAAAAAACGGGTTTGTGAAAATAGTTTTCCATAGAGAAAGGGGCAGGTGATAATTTTCACCTGTCTCCTTCTTTTTGGAAAAAATTTATGGAATTTATTATACGCGCTTATTTAAGAAAGCGATAAACTTTTCAAAATGCATCGGTGTTCCCTGAATTTCCTGTACTTTCAAGCGGTTTTTCTCGTTAAATCCTACAAGAATATCATGGTTTGCCTCCGAAAGATAATCAATGATACCGTCGATGTCGGATTTGATATTTTTCGGGCACTGGATATACAGATGCTTATTTGCACTGATATGCAGTGTATATGAGATACTGAAATGATACCAGAAGAACTTGTGCAGCGTGGAATATTTGTAGATCCATATGATCTCATCGATCGGTACGATCGCATTGCCATAAACGGAAGTTTCGATGAAAAAATGTTCCGTGATAAACATATCTTCTGTTGCGAGCTGCGGCAATGTAGCAAGTTCTTCCTCCGCCTGTTCTAACATCTTTTTCGGATTACCAAACAGTGCAAGATCCTGGCATGCAGGGGAGAGCACCGGGAAAAACATGTATATGACAGAGAGCACGATGCAGAGCAATGCGTAAATTCCGGTAATGAAAATTGCTGCAAACAGGATCCAGTTTCCAACGTGGTTAAATCCCGGTTCGCTGATATAGTAGGAAGAAACCTTGTTGCGGATACCGTTTTCCGTCCAGTTTAAATCGGTGGACAGATTGGAAAGCAGGGTGTCGAAATTTTCATTTCCCTTTGAAATCTTTCCTTTGATGGTGACTTCTTCGATGGAAGGCAGACCCTCCTCACTGGTATTTGGCGATAACAATACGATGATACATTCCTCGTCACGCATAGTGTAATAATAATAACCGTTGGTGTGACCGAAGATGGACTGGGTATATCCGGTAAATTTTAAATCGGAAAGTGTGGTGCTTATATACTGTTTACCACCCCGGAAAGCGGTCTCTAACGAGGTGTCGTCGGGCAAAATGTCCGGAGAAAATACAGCGGACAGCGAAAAAAAGTGCCATGCAAGAATGAGCACGATCAGGTAAATGATCGGAGCTGCAAGTCTGCGTTTATAAAATGCCTTGATATTTTTGCTGATGTAGTGATCGTAATTTTCGGGCATATCAAAATCCTTTTCTCAAATAAAAAATGACATACTGCTAATAGTATAGATTCTTTTTTGCTTTATTTCAACTAAAACCTGTGATAAGATGGTACTTGCCAGTAACAGCGATAAAAGGAGATTATAATTTGGAAGCATATACAAGTTTTGCGCAGGTATATGATCTGTTCATGGATAATGTTCCCTATGAAGAGTGGAGCAGGTATATTATAGGACTTCTGAAAGAATATGGGATCTGTGACGGAACAGTACTTGATTTAGGCTGTGGAACGGGAAAGATTACAAGATTGTTGAAAAAAGCGGGCTACGATATGATCGGTGTGGATAATTCACCGGAAATGTTGGAGATCGCGGCAGAGACCGGATATCAGGAGATGCCGGAGGATGAGATCTTATATCTGTTACAGGATATGAGAGAACTTGAACTGTACGGAAGCGTGCGTGCAGTCGTGAGCATCTGTGATTCGATGAACTATCTGCTGGAAGAGACAGATCTTTTGTCCCTGTTTTACCGTGTCAACGAATATTTAGATCCGGATGGTATTTTTATCTTCGATCTGAACACAGTATATAAATACAGAGAACTCTTAGGCGAGACGACAATCGCTGAGAACCGCGAGGAGGGAAGCTTCATCTGGGATAACTATTTCGATGAGGAAGAACAGATCAATGAATATGATCTGACGCTTTTTATCCGGGAGGAAGAAGGACTTTACCGCAGATTTGAGGAGACGCACTACCAGCGTGCCTACGAATTAGAAACCGTAAAACACCTTTTAGAACAGGCGGGACTTGAATTCGTCGCAGCATATGACGCATTTACGAGAGAGCCGGTAAAAGAGGACAGCGAGCGCATTTATGTGATCGCGAGGAGCAATCAGGAAACCTGAATGCACTATTTGCTCCCAACATCATTGGAGTCATCAGAAATTTATGAGTACAGTACGAAATGGAGGATAAAATATGAGTGATTATATTGTAAGAGCAACAGCGGCGGACAGCCAGATTCGTGCATTTGCCATCACATCAAAGGAAATGGTTGAGGAGGCAAGAAGAGCCCACGACACAAGACCGGTCATCACGGCAGCGTTGGGACGTCTTTTGAGCGGTGCGGCAATGATGGGAACAATGATGAAAGGGGATAATGATCTTTTGACGATCCAGATCCAGTGCGGCGGTCCGGCAAAAGGACTTACCGTGACAGCGGATTCCCATGGCCATGTCAAGGGATTTCCTATGGAATCCCAGGTGGAACTGCCGTTAAATGCACAGGGCAAATTAGATGTGGGCGGAGCTCTTGGACTTGGCGTGATGAGTGTCATCAAGGATATGGGCTTAAAAGAACCGTATGTGGGACAGATCGCACTGCAGACCGGAGAGATCGCTGAGGATCTGACCTATTATTTTGCAACATCTGAACAGATCCCGTCCGCAGTAGGGCTTGGGGTTTTAGTGGACAAAGACTTATCGGTGCGCCAGGCGGGCGGTTTTATCATCCAGCTGATGCCGTTTACCAGTGATGAGGTCATTGAAAAACTGGAAAACAAGATCAGGGAGATCGCATCTGTAACGGAAATGTTAGAGCAGGGTATGACACCGGAGCAGATTTTAGAGGAAATCTTAGGAGATTTCGGTCTTGAGATCTCAGATAAGATCCCGGCTGCATTTGAGTGTGACTGTTCAAAGGAGAGAGTTTCACGTGCAATTTCTACGCTGAGCAAAAAAGATTTAGATTCGATCATCAATGACGGAGAGGCAATCGAGGTAAAATGCCAGTTCTGTAACAAGGCATACCATTTTGATGTGGACGAATTAAAGGAAATGCGTTCTGCAAAATAAAAAGGGCTGCTGTTGCGAAAAAATAGTACAAGCGGACAGTAAGCAAAAGGCAAGGCAATGTGGTTGCGGTAAGCAGGGGTAAAAACGTAACCGGAAAAGAGGAAAGAATGAGACAGGGATTTGTGAAAGTTGCAGCGGTAACACCAAAGATCAGGGTTGCCGACACAGGATATAATGCAAAAGTGATCTGCCAGTCTGTTAAAGAGGCGGCAGAGGCGGGAGCAAAAGTGATCGTTCTGCCGGAATTATGCATTACGGGTTATACCTGTGGGGATCTGTTTTTGCAGGAAAAGCTGCTTCGGGAGGCGAAAGAAGAATTATTGCATATCACGGCATTTACGACAGATGTGGATGCGATCGTATTTGTCGGACTTCCACTTGCATACAAAGGAAAATTATATAACGTGGCAGCGGCATTAAATCGTGGAAAAATTCTTGGTATCGTACCGAAAACCTACCTTCCGAATTATAATGAATTTTATGAAGCGCGCCATTTTACGAGAGGTATGGAAGAAGTGGCCGATGTACGGCTGACCGAAGAATTGACGGTGCCGATGGGAACGAGACAGTTATTTACCTGTCTGGAGCTGCCGGAACTTGTGATCGCAGCAGAACTCTGTGAGGATCTCTGGACGATGAATCCGCCGAGCATCGGACATGCCATGCACGGAGCAACGCTGATCGTAAATCTTTCCGCATCGGACGAGACGACCGGAAAACCGGCTTACCGCAGGGAACTGGTAAAAGGACAGTCGGCAAGACTGCTCTGCGGCTATATCTATGCGAGTGCAGGGGACGGCGAGTCCACACAGGATGTGGTCTATTCCGGGCATAACCTGATCGCAGAAAATGGACGTTTGTCAGCGGAGTCAGAACTTTTTGACGCACAGACGATATCCACCGAGATCGATGTGTCCCGTCTTGCGTCCGAGCGCCGCAGAATGACAACATTTGAGACGGTCACAGAGCCGGTATATCGTGAAAATGTATTTTCCTTACAGATGGAAGAGACAAAGCTGACACGTTATATTGATCCGATGCCGTTTGTGCCGTCCGGAGAGCGCGACCGTACACTGCGCTGCGAGGAGATCTTATCGATCCAGTCGATGGGACTGAAAAAACGTTTAGAGCATACACACTGTAAGTCTGCAGTGATCGGAATTTCCGGCGGACTCGATTCCACGCTGGCACTTCTTGTCACCGTGCGTGCTTTTGATGCGCTCGGAATGGATCACAGTAATATCAAGACAGTGACCATGCCGGGATTTGGTACGACAGACCGCACTTACGATAATGCAGTATCATTGATCCGCTGTCTGGGAGCTGATTTTATCGAGGTGGATATCAAAGATGCCGTCAACATTCATTTCCGGGATATCGGACAGGATCCGTCGATGCATGACGTGACCTACGAGAACGGACAGGCGAGAGAGCGCACGCAGATTTTGATGGATATTGCAAATAAGTCCGGCGGAATGGTCATCGGAACCGGAGATCTGTCGGAACTTGCACTTGGCTGGGCAACTTACAACGGGGATCACATGTCCATGTATGCGGTCAATGCCTCGGTGCCAAAGACGCTTGTGCGCCATCTGGTGCGCTATTATGCAGATACCTGCGGGGATGAGACGTTAAAACAGGTGCTGCTTGATGTGCTTGACACACCTGTCTCCCCGGAACTTTTACCGCCGGAAGACGGAAAAATTTCACAGAAAACGGAGGACTTAGTCGGCCCTTACGAGCTGCACGATTTTTATCTGTATCATATGCTGCGTCTTTCCTACGCACCGGCAAAGGTTTACCGTCTGGCAAAACAGGCATTTGCCGGAACTTATGACGATGCAACGATTTTTAAGTGGCTGGAGACATTTTACCGCCGTTTCTTTGCGCAGCAGTTTAAACGTTCCTGCCTGCCGGACGGACCAAAAGTCGGAAGTGTTGCGGTATCTCCGCGTGGGGATCTGCGTATGCCGTCCGATGCGTGTGCCTCAATATGGTTAGCGGAACTGGAGGAGTTAAAGGATGCAGTATCGCAGGGATAAAAAAGGAAATGAATTGTCTGTTTTAGGATATGGATGTATGCGTTTTACTAAAAACGGCAGCAGTGTCGATCTTGATAAGGCGGAAAAAGAGGTGATGGCGGCGATCAAAGCAGGTGTTAATTACTTTGACACTGCCTATGTCTATGCAGGCAATGAGGCAGCAGTCGGAGAGATCTTAGACCGCAACCACTGCAGGGAGCAGATCTATCTGGCAACAAAGCTGCCACATTATCTGATCAAGTCTGTCGCAGGTGCGGAAAAGATGTTTCAGGAGGAACTTCGCAGATTAAAAACCGATTATATCGATTATTATCTGATGCATATGCTCACCGATATACCGACCTGGGAAAAATTAAAAAAGATCGGCATGCAGGACTGGATCGAGGAAAAATTAGCGTCCGGTCAGATCAGAAATATCGGATTTTCCTATCATGGAAATACCGAGATGTTCAAACAGCTCGTGGATGCCTACGACTGGGATTTCTGCCAGATCCAGTACAACTATATGGATGAATACTCACAGGCAGGCGTGGAAGGACTGCGCTATGCAAATGCAAAAGGACTTCCGGTCATCATCATGGAGCCTCTTCGCGGAGGCAGACTGGTAAATCTTTTACCGGAGTCAGCAAAAAAATTGTTCCGCGCTGACAAGGAAGGACGTACACCGGCGGAGCTTGCCCTGAAATGGCTCTATAACCAGCCAGAAGTAACCTGTGTGCTCTCCGGGATGAATTCCATGGAAATGGTGGAGCAGAACCTAAAGACGGCATCTGAGTCCCATGTGGGCTGTCTGACGGCATCAGACGCAGCACTGATCGAACAGGTGAAAGAAGAGATCAAAAAGCATGTCAAAGTCAGCTGTACCGGATGTGGGTATTGTATGCCGTGTCCGCGGGGAGTGGATATTCCGGGAACATTCCGCTGTTATAATGCGATGTATTCGGAAGGGAAAAAATCAGGACGGAAAGATTATTTACAGTGTACGGCATTCCGGAAAGACACCGCAAGCGCATCCCAGTGTGTCGGCTGCGGAAAATGCGAAAAACACTGCCCGCAGCATATTGAGATACGCAAAGAGTTAAAATGTGCAGCGTCAGAATTGGAAGACGTGAAGTATAAGGTAATGAAGTCTGCAATTCAGATTTTAAAATTATGGTAAGACAATAAGAAAAGGATTAGAGAACATATTGGAAAAGAAAAGTTTTGTTTTAAAGGGAAATATCGTATATTCAGGAGAAAACAAGGAACTGTGCAGTATAGAGGGTGGTTATGTTGTATGTGAAAACGGTATCTGCCGCGGCGCATTTGAAAAGTTGCCGAAACAGTATGAAACACTGCCGCTGACCGATTATGGTGATAAGATCATCCTTCCGGGAATGACGGATCTGCATGTGCATGCACCACAGTATACATTCCGGGCACTTGGCATGGATCTTGAACTTTTAGACTGGCTGAATGTGCATACTTTTCCGGAAGAGGCAAAATATGTGGATATCTCCTATGCAAAAAGAGCATATGGAAGTTTTGTGTCTGATTTAAAGCACAGTCTGACAACGCGTGCCTGCATTTTTGCGACACTTCACAGAGAGGCAACCGTTGCTTTGATGGATCTTTTGGAGGAGAGCGGGATCGTAAGCTATGTTGGCAAGGTAAATATGGACCGTAACGGTGGTGAGAATCTCTGTGAGGCGGATGCGTCTGCTGCGGCAGAAGATACGAAAAAGTGGATTGAGGAGACAGCCGGAAAATATGAGCGTACAAACCCGATCTTAACACCGCGTTTTATTCCAAGCTGTACGGATGAGCTGATGAGAGAACTTGCAAAACTGCAGAAAACGACAGGACTCCGCGTGCAGTCGCATCTGTCGGAAAACCCATCGGAAGTCGCATGGGTAAAAGAGCTTGTCCCGGCAGCGAAAAATTATGCAGATGCCTACGCTGTTTTTGATATGTTCGGAGATAAGGATCACCCGGCAGTCATGGCACACTGTATTTACAGTGAGGATGAGATGGATCTTTTGAAAGAACACGGTGTCTATGTGGCACACTGCCCGGAATCGAACTTAAATCTTTCCTCCGGCATTGCACCGGTCCGAAAGTTCTTAGAGGAAGGTATTGCGGTCGGACTTGGTTCCGACGTGGCGGGCGGATCTTCACTTTCCATGGCAAAAGCTTTGACATTAGCGGTACAGGTATCAAAAATGTACTGGCGTCTGATTGATGAGAAAAGTAAGCCGCTGACATTTGCGGAAGCGTTTTATTTAGCGACAGCCGGAGGCGGCAGTTATTTTGGTAAAGTCGGTACATTTTTAGATGGATATGAATTTGATGCGGTTGTCGCCGAAGATCATATTGCAAAGGATGTAAGGGAGTATACACCGATCCAGAGGACAGAGCGCATGATGTATGATGAGAGTACAATGACGATCTGTGCAAAATATGCAGCCGGATGTGCGTGTGAGCTGTAAAGGTTCAGATAGAGTGAAAATCAGAAAAATTTAGAGGCTCTCCAAATTTGAATGAAAAAGAGTCATAACCGGCAAAATCGGTTATGACTCTTTTTAAAACGAATCAAATATTCAGGAAACATAACGTTTGTATTTAGATCTGGTGAAGTTTGCGCTCATATTTGCGCTCACCAGCCGTCATGCGTGCCGGATTCTGTACATAGACAAGCATGTACATGAAGACTGCCATAATGATTCCGGTAACCACATCAAATACGGAGTGCTGTTTTAAAAACATGGTAGATAAAATAATGCTTACCATAAGAACAGCAGAACCAATACGGATGACCTTTTTATCGCGGAAATTTTCACTGTGCCATACGGCTAAATTGACTGCAATGGAATTGTAAACGTGAATACTTGGGAAAAGGTTCGTCGCAGTGTCCGTTGCGTAGAGGCATTTTACCATATGTACAAACACGTTATCCCGCGCAAAAGTAGTCGGCCTTAAATAATGTCCGTTTGGATAAATGGTGGAGATGACTAAAAAGATCGTCATTCCGGTAAACAACATGGTACATAAACGGAAATATTCGTCTTTATTTTTAAAGTAGAAGTAACCAAGTCCCCACGCAACATATCCAAACCATAAAAAGTATGGAATAATAAAATATTCACAAAATGGAATATAATCATCGAGTGCAACATGGATCACATGAAAATGCGTGGTAACGGTTCTCTCTAAATGACCAAACCATGGCAGATAAATCATGAAATAAAGCAGAAGAAGAGCATGTTTGTTTCTCTCAATAAATGCGTTGACCGCATCGCGTGTCTTCGTTTTCACGGTTTCACCCTCTTTTCATTAATCTCAACGATAGGGATTATAGCACAGCATTTTTTTAGAAACAATTCCCTTTTCCTTATTTTAAGAAAGATTATTTAAAATTTAAGAAAACTTTAAGCTATGACGGGTGTTTTTGGGGAGTTTGACGGTAATTTTTATTACAGATCAATGCGAAAAAAGAACGAATTCTTAATTAAATGTTACGATTTGGACAATTTGTTGACAAGACCTTGCCGGATATTATAATAGAGTAGGTGTCCGTTAGCATATTTTATGCAATACAACATATCTTTACACATAGGATGAAAGGATATTTAGAAAAATGAAAGAGAAAAACAAGCGGAAAATGCATGGAGGTGCGTCAGCAAAAAGTTATACAGGACTGGTGCTCACATGTGTTATGACGGCGATTGCTGTGATTTATGTCGGGTTTGCGATTTATTTTGAAAGTCATTTTTGTTTTGGAACTTCTATTGATGGGATTGCAGTCGGTGGCAGCAATGTGGAAAAAGTCGAGGATGCGATCCGGACTGAGATGAAAAATTACAATCTGACAGTTACTGCACGCGAGGATAAAAATGGAACCATTGCAGGTTCGGATATTGATATGGAGCCGGTATTTCAGGGGGAAATAGAGAAACTTTTAGAGGAGCAGAATGGTTTTGCGTGGCTGATCCTGATGTTCCAGAAGCAGGAGTTTGAACTGGCAAAGGTTGTATCTTATGATGAACAGAAACTGGATGAGGCAGTCAGAAATTTACCATGTATGAAAGATCAGCGCACACCGGTGGATGCGACTTATTCTGATTATACAAGAGAAAACGGGTATGCGCTTGTACCGGCTGATTATGGAACACAGGTCGATACCGCAAAAGTCAGGAAAGCGGTAAGTGATGCGGTTTTAGTATTGGATGAAACCGTTGATCTGGAGCAGAGCGGCTGTTATTTAGAGCCTGCAATCGGAGATGATGATAAAGATCTGCTGGCTTTGATCGATGCATTAAACCAGTATGTCGGTGTTACGATTACATATGACTTTGGGGATGATAAGGAAGTATTGGATGGAACAACGATCAGTACCTGGCTTTCTGAGGGAACCGACGAAAAAGTTTCCATTGATGAGGAAGAAGTCCTTGCCTTTGTAAAGACACTGGCAAAGAAATATAATACTGCCTATTCACCGAAAGAGTTAAAGACTTCCTACGGTACGACGGTTACGATCACCGGTGGTTTTTATGGCTGGAGAATCGATAACGGAGGGGAAGTAGAACAGATTCTGGCAGACTTAAAAGCCGGAAAAGATGTGGAGAGAGAGCCGGTATATCTCACAACGGCAAACAGTCATGGCGAGCATGATTACGGTGATTCTTATGTTGAGATCAATCTGACAAACCAGCATTTATTCCTTTACAAAGACGGAAAACTGGTGGTGGAGAGTGATTTTGTTTCAGGAAATCTTTCAAAAGGGCATGACACCCCGACAGGTGCGTTCGGACTGACTTATAAGACCATGAATGCGGTTTTAAGAGGACCGGATTATGAGACACCGGTTACTTACTGGATGCCATTTAATGGTGACGTAGGTATGCATGATGCGACCTGGCGTAACAAATTTGGAGGAAGTATCTATAAGACCAGTGGGTCTCATGGATGTATCAATCTGCCTGCATCTGCAGCAAAGAAGATCTATGAGACGATCGATAAGGGATATGCAGTTTTAGTATATCGTATGCCGGGTGACAATCCGACTGTTGTGCAGCAGCCGCAGGCGGATGTTCCATCTGTGATCAATGCGATCAGTATTATCGGGCCTGTAACATTAGAGAGCGAAACAGCAATCGTGAATGCGAGAAATATGTACAACTCACTTTCAGATGCAGACAAGGCTCAGGTAACAAATTATGACACACTGACAGCGGCAGAGGCAGCACTTGCGGTATTGAAGGCACAGCAGCCGGCTGATGGAGGGCAGCAGCCAGATCAGAGCCAGCCACAGGATCAGAGCCAGCAGACAGACCAGAGCCAGCCACAGGATCAGAGCCAGCAGCCAGACCAGAGCCAGCCACAGGATCAGAGCCAGCAGCCAGACCAGAGCCAGCTACAGGATCAGAGCCAGCAGACGGACGGAAGCCAGCAGGATCAAAGCCAGCAGACGGACGGAAGTCAGCCACAGGGATGATGAAAACAATTTAACAGATACAGGTCAAAGCAAAAAAAGCTCCTGCGCATTAACCAAGCGCAGGAGCTTTTTGCTGCCAATGGATTGATAAACGATCAATAACGTTTTATGGAAGGTTTAGGAGCTGCTGTAGTATTCGTTCCGGAAGAATGCTGCTTTGGATGTGAAACTTCTTTTGCTGCAGTATTGTGGGCAGATACAGAACCTTTGCGTGGTACGCTGCAGCCTAACAGAACGCTGACTGCTTCATGCATTTCCGGATGTGCACGATAGGCTTCAATGATCGTCCGCTCAGAAGGTGTCACATGAAAATTCTCATTGCTGTCATAGCCGAATGCTTCAAGGATATCTGTGATATTATATAGATCGCAGAGTGTTAAAAGGATATCTGCGCTTGGATTTGCCTGTCCGCTTTCCCATCCGTAAATCGTTTTGGGAGCGGCGGTAAAAGAACGATCCTCTAACAGGATAGAAACATCATTTACAGACAGGTGATTCCGTTTACGATATTCTTTTAAAACTTTTGCTATATTCTGATTCCGCATATTGATCTCCGTTCTGTTGCATTTAAAGCAGCCAAAATGCTTTTTAATCGTATCATATCCCACCTCATTTTATCAGTCAATGAGTTCTTAATTGCAGAGAAAAATATAATTGCAATTCCTAAAGTTAAAGAATAGAATAAGAAAAAACAGATTTTTGTAGAAGAGGTGCGATAACATGGGAAAATCAAAAGTGACGGATTATATGATCCGGTATATTGAAGAAAACCGGATGGATGCAAAATCGCTGGCGGCACATGCGGGCATCGATGCAGGAAAATTGCGGAAGGATTATAAGGAACCGCTGGATGCGGAGGAATTTCTTTCACTCTGCGCATATCTTGGTATCAGACCGGAACAGGTACAGCGGATGCTGTGAACCACTATTTGCCTCCGACATAATTACATGCAATGCGTAAACAGCATCAGGGTATAAATATCGGTAAGATGTACATACTGATCACATAGAGAACATGATATAAAAATGTTTGGAAATGGAGATTCGTATGAGCATGCAGACGGGAAAACAGAGTATTTGTTTTGAAACGCCGCCTTATATTGTAAGCAGCGCAAGTATTGTCGGAAAAAAAGAGGGGGAGGGACCTCTTGGAGCCTGTTTTGATCTGATCGGGGAGGATGATAAATTTGGGCAGGACACATGGGAAGAGGCAGAGAGTACCCTGCAGAAAGAGGCTTTCGGAATGGCAGTCGGAAAAGCAGGACTGAAAAAAGAAGAGATACGTTATCTTTTTTCCGGAGATCTTTTAGGACAGAATATTGCCACTTCGTTTGGACTCATGGATTACCAGGTGCCGCTCTTTGGCCTGTATGGTGCGTGCAGTACCTGCGGCGAGGCGCTTTCCCTTGGAGCAATGTGTGTTGCTGCAGGATATGCAGATTACGTTGTGGCGATGACATCGAGCCATTTTGCCAGCGCCGAAAAGCAGTTCCGGTTTCCACTTGAATATGCGAACCAGAGGCCGATGTCTGCAACGTGGACGGTGACCGGAAGTGGTGCGTATGTGCTTGGAAAAAGAAAGAGCAATGCGTGTATTACCGGCATCACGACCGGAAAGATCATCGATTATGGCATTAAGGATTCCATGAATATGGGAGCAGCAATGGCACCTGCGGCAGCAGATACGATCTGCCAGAACTTAAAAGATTTCGGGCGCAGGCCAGAGGACTATGATCACATTATTACCGGGGATCTAGGCAGTGTTGGAAGGGAGATCCTGATCGATCTTTTGAAAAAAGAAGGATACGATATCAGTGAGATGCATTTAGACTGCGGTATGCTGATCTATGAGAGCAAAGCGCAGGGAACCGGGGCAGGAGGTTCCGGATGCGGGTGTTCTGCCGTAACACTTGCCGGGCATTTTTTAAAACAGGTCGAGCAGGGAAAATTACAGCGTATCCTGTTTGTGCCGACCGGGGCACTTCTTTCCACGGTGTCTTTTAATGAAGGAAAAACGGTGCCAGGGATTGCACATGGAGTCGTGATCGAACATGCAGATTAAAAGAGAGAAAGAGGTGTAGAATTATGGATTATATCAATGCATTCTGGGTTGGAGGGGCAATCTGTGCACTGGTGCAGATCTTAATGGAAAAAACAAAGATGCTTCCCGGAAGGATCATGGTGATGTTAGTGTGTCTTGGCGCACTGCTCGGGGCACTTGGGATCTACCAGCCGTTTATTGAATTTGCGGGAGCCGGGGCAAGTGTGCCGCTGCCTGGATTTGGAAATACCCTGTTTAAGGGAGTGAAAGAAGCGGTGGACGAGTATGGATTTTTAGGAATTTTTTTAGGTGGACTAAAAGCAAGTGCCGCTGGTATTTCAGCGGCACTGATCTTCGCATATCTGGCAAGTATTATTTTTCAGCCTAAGATGAAGAAATAGATATTATAAATATTTTTTGATCTCTTCGATCAATGCGGCATATTCCTCATCGGAAAGAAATTTTTCGCCCGGATTCATGGCAAAAGTGCCGCCCCACTCGTAACCGTCTGTATATTTTGGAACGAGATGGAAGTGGAGATGATGGCCGGTATCACCGTAAGCACCGTAGTTGACTTTCTGCGGATGAAATGCCTTGTGAAGTGCTTCTGCCACATGATTAATATCTTCAATGTAAGCGGCGCGTTCCTCAGCGGTCAGTTCAGTGATCTCACTGACATGTTTTTTGTGAGCGACGATCACACGGCCTTTGTGGCTCTGCTCCTTGAAAAGATAAACTTTTGAACTTGGCAGTTCACAGATTTTAATACCAAACTGGGCGACTAATTCGCCCTCCATACAATATGCACAATTCTGATCCATAAGAAACCTCCCGTGTCTGTTTTTTATTATTTAATATTGAAAAAAAGGTCTGCACAAATCATCGACCGGTGCAGACCTGATTTTTTTAAATTATTTCTGGTTGAAGTGAACAGCGAAACCTGCGATCTCGTCTTTTAAGTAAGCAACAGTAAGCTCACCTTTGTCATTGTATTTGAAAGAAGATTCGTCAAATACAAAACCACGTTTTTCAAGATGATAAATCGCGCGGTCTAAGTAGTTGGTCTGAATGCAGATATGACCATTGGTTCCGCGTCCCGGATTCTTCATCATTTCAATTAAAGAACCTACGAACATGGAGCTGTTTCCAACTTTTACATTCTCGCCAAGTAAGGTGGCGAATTTTGCAGACTCTGCAGCAGCTACTTCCTCAGAAGCGTTGTTAACACCTACATGTAACAGTTTGAATCCTAACATGGTAGAAACAGCCTCTTTTGTTAAAGCTGTAATGCCATCCCAGTCTTTTGCAGCGATCATGTCTTTGTTTACCATCCAGGAACCACCGCATGCGATGATCTTTTTGAAATCAAGGTAGCTTGTTAAGTTCTTTGCGTTGATACCGCCGGTCGGCATGAATTTCATCTTTGTGTAAGGAGCTGCCATGGATTTGATCATGGAAAGTCCGCCTGCAGCTTCTGCCGGGAAGAATTTCACAACGTCAAGACCAAGCTCGATTGCAACTTCTACGTCGCTTGGGTTAGAGCATCCAGGAGTTACCGGGATTCCTTTTTCAACACAGTATTTTACAACTTTTGGATTTAAACCAGGGCTTACGATGAATTTTGCACCTGCGTTTACAGCGCGGTCAACCTGCTCTGTGGTAAGAACAGTACCTGCACCTACTAACATCTCCGGGAACTGCTCGGACATGATGCGGATAGATTCCTCAGCAGCTGCTGTACGGAAAGTAACTTCTGCACAGGGGAGACCACCGTCGCATAATGCTTTTGCTAAAGGTGCAGCATCCTCTACATTGTCAAGTGCGATAACCGGGATAATACCGATTTTGGAAAACTCTTCTAATACTTTGTTCATAATTCTTCTCCTTTATTTTGAATAATTTTAAGGTTCTTAAATTGGTTTCATAATATGAAACATTGTTTCATACAACGGTACAATAGTATTATAACATTACAAAATGCCTTGTCAATAATTTAGGGAAAGAAAATGTTGTATTTTGCAAAAAACAAAAATTTGACTTTTATTGGAATGTCATGTTATGATGTCATATGGTTTCATATAATGAAACAATAATGTGAATTATGAAACCTAAAAGACAGGTATTGGAAAAATAACTGATACCTTACATAGAATATGAGGTAATTATGGCAGAACAGAAAGAAACAAAAAATCCGGTGCAGTCGGCAGAGCGCATTTTTCAGGTAATGGAAATGCTGGCCGATCACGGTGAGATGGGACTGATGGAGATCAGCACAGCGTTAGGACTTCACAAAAGCACGGTACATCGCCTTCTGATGTCTTTAGTCTATATGGGATATGCAAAACAGGACGAGGTATCCCAGAAGTATATGCTTTCTTATAAAATAGTCAGCATGGCAGGAAAAATGCTTGACCGCATGGATATTTTACAGGTTGCAAAACCTTATATGGAGCGTTTGTCTGATATCAGCGGGGAAACAGTGCATTTAGTTCAGCGGGAAGGAAACAATATTTTATATATTTATAAAATAGAAGCAAAAATCGGTACGATCCGCATGGTGTCCCATGTGGGGATGGTCCATCCGATGTATTGTTCCGGTGTGGGCAAGGCAATCATGGCAGAACTTCCGGAGTCGGAAGTGAAACAGATCTGGAATGAGAGCATCATCGAAAAAAAGACGGAGCATACGATCACGGATTATGATGATATGCTTAGTGTATTAAAAGAAGCAAAAAAGAACGGTTATGCACTTGATGATGAGGAAAATGAAGAAGGTGTACGGTGTATTGCTGCAAGTCTTAGGGATTATCATAATGAAGTAAAATATGCATTCAGTATTTCCGGACCGACCAGCCGGATGACGCGAGAACGGGTGGAGGAGTTATCTGTGGATGTCAGAAAAGTACAGGAAGAATTATCCATGGAATTAGGCTGGTATAGAAAATAGCAGAGATGGTCATACTATCCTTGAAAAGGTGATGGTTCAGAGAGTTTTTGAACCGTTACAAATAATTTCTTGTAAAGTAAAGGAGAAGAATGACCATGAAAAAGTTTAAAATGCTTGCGGCATGCTTGGTGCTTACATTGTCTCTTAGCGCACTGACCGCATGCGGCACAAACAGAAACAACACAAATACCAATAACAGTGGTAACAATCCGGCAGCCGGTACAGAAAACCGTGTCAATGAAAACACAAATAACGGTATCAATAATACCGAAAATGGTATGAATGATACCAATGTGAATGGAACAAATGGTACCGTGAATGACACGGATACGAACGGCACAAATACAAATAACACAAACGCGAATGGTGCAGACACAGACGGTGGTGCTGTTGTGGATGATGTGGTGGATGGCGTCGGCGATGCTGGCAAAGACATTATTGACGGTGTGGAAAACGGCGTGGATGACGCGACCGGAAACAATAATAACGGTAACACAACGGATAACAGTGCAAGATAACGGATGAGAAATTTCCGGGTATGGCCTTTTTGTGAAAGGGCTGCCCGGATTTTTTGTGTCAAAAATCCTTAAATAAAAATGAAATCTTTCTGATTTTCTTGTGATTGCAGATGTTTTGCGGTACAATGTCTTAAATAAGTCTGCTTTGGGCAGAGATATGGAAAAATTCAGGAGCGTATTCAGATGAATAATAATGATTATAGAGAAATAACTGAGGATGATGTAACAACCGTATCCACAGATCAGAAAGAGGAAATGAACGGACAGGAAAGCGTTAATGATACCCCTGACGTGTCAGAAAATGAAAAGGAGACCGTGCAGGCGGAAGTGACAAATTCAGACGCATCGGATGAAAAAGAGCCGGAGTATGAGGATATCTGCTACATCTGCCGCAGACCGGAGCATATTGCAGGAAAAATGATAAAGATCCCGAACAACATCTGTATCTGTCAGGACTGTATGCAGAAAACGTTTGACAGTATGAACCAGACCGGATTTTCCATGGATGATATGCTGAACATGAATATGGGAAAAATGCCAAATATCAGCATGATCAATCTTTCAGATCTGCAGGGGATGCAGGGATTTATTCCGAATAACCAGAAAATCAAAAAGAAAAAGCCGAAAGAAAAGAAAGAGCCGGTACTTGATATCAAAAAGATCCCGGCACCACATAAAATCAAGGCATCGTTGGATGAGTACGTAGTTGGACAGGAGCATGCAAAGAAAGTCATGTCCGTCGCTGTTTATAATCACTATAAGAGGATCGCATCCGATGAGAAGGACGGCATCGAGATTGAAAAGTCCAATATGTTAATGATTGGACCGACCGGTTCCGGTAAGACTTATCTGGTAAAGACACTTGCAAAGCTTTTAGATGTGCCGCTTGCCATCACAGATGCGACGTCCCTGACAGAGGCAGGGTATATCGGTGATGACATCGAGAGTGTTGTCAGCAAACTGCTTGCAGCAGCGGACAATGATGTTGAGCGTGCGGAACACGGTATTATCTTTATTGATGAGATCGACAAAATCGCAAAGAAACGCAACACCAACCAGCGTGATGTCAGCGGAGAGTCCGTGCAGCAGGGAATGTTAAAACTGTTAGAGGGTGCGGAGGTAGAAGTCCCTGTTGGAGCCAGCAGCAAGAATGCCATGGTACCCATGACAATGGTCAACACCAAAAATATTCTGTTTATCTGTGGAGGCGCGTTCCCGGAGTTAGAGGATATCATTAAGGAACGCCTCAATAAATCCGCATCGATCGGTTTTAAATCCGAGCTTAAGGATAAATACGACCAGGATGAAAATATTCTGCAGAAGGTGACCATAGAGGATGTGCGCAAATTTGGCATGATACCGGAGTTCTTAGGACGTCTGCCGATCATGTTTACCTTAGAAGCGCTCACAGAAGATATGTTAGTGCGCATCTTAAAGGAACCGAAAAATGCGATCTTAAAACAGTACCAGAAACTGCTTGCCATGGATGAAGTCAGACTCGAATTTGAGGATGACGCACTGATGGCGATCGCAAAGCAGGCAAAGGAAAAGAAAGTCGGTGCGCGTGCACTCCGTGCGATCATCGAGGATTTTATGCTCGATATCATGTATGAGATTCCGAAAGATGACAATATCGGCATGGTGACCATCACAAAAGAGTATGTGGAGAAAAAGGGCGGACCGCTCATTACCATGCGTGGCTGTGCACAGATTGCTGCTGTTGAATGAGACGATGAAAGAATGATTCTGAAATGGGGAAAAATCTTTTTTACAGACTGAGAAAAAGATTTTTCCTCATTTTGAATTTGAAGAATATGGTAAAAAAGTGTTCACACTATGATTAAGTATGGTACAATAGTACTAATCGAAAAAATGGAGGAGTGAAAATAGCAAAAGAGAAAAGAGAAAAAAATAAAAAAGCAGGAAACAAACAGGGCATACAGTTTCAGATCCAGAGTAAGATCGGTGCCTCCATTATTGTGGTTATGGCAGTGATTGCTGTGCTGGTAGTAGTGGTGGTTTACAATCTGCTGATCAAAGCCAACAACACAGAGTTGCAGCAGGATTCTGAAGCGATATCACTTCAAGTGGAAAAATAATTTTCACTGTTTGAGCGCATGGTAGAACAGCTTGCACTGGATGAAGATGTGCAGACAATTCTGACCACTACCAAAGCTGGACAGAAAATGACAGAGAACGAGGTATATCCAGCGGTACTAAAGAAGCTTGTTGCAGTGGCAGGACTTGACACGGAAAATATTCAGGGTGTATTCACGGCGGATTTGGACAGTAATGCATCCATTACATCAGCAGGCGGTATTTCCGGCGATGATTATGACTGTACGACCCGCACATGGTACAGCTGTACGCAGACAGGAGAAACTATGCTGACAAAGACCTATGTTGCTGCAAGTACAGGAAAAACAATCTTAAGTGCGGTAACACCTGTATTTGACGAGAAAGATACGGTTGTCGGTGTCGTTGGAATAGACGTAGGGCTGGACACAGTCATGAATATGATGGGGAATTATACGATCGGTGCAAATGGATATTCCATGCTGTTGACAAGTGATGGAACTTTTGTATATCATCCGAATGCAGATCTGATTGATACTATGATTCAGGATATGAATATTTCAGACAGTGTAAGCACTGCGATCAGCAATCAGTCAGAACAGCTTTTGAAATATAAGGTAAACGGTGAACAAAAAATGGAAGACAGCAAGAAGCAGATGGCACAGATGCGTGAGGCAATGGACAAAATTCAGGAATCCTCGAAACAGGTTGTCGGTGTCATCAAGGCAATTAAAGATATTGCAAGCCAGACAAATCTTTTATCATTGAATGCATCTATTGAAGCTGCACGCGCAGGCGAGGCGGGCAAAGGCTTTGCAGTGGTAGCAGGAGAGATCGGCAGTCTTGCAGATGAGAGTGCCGATGCGGTAAATACGACACGTAACCTGATCAACGTATCACTCGATGAGACTGAAAAGGGAAATACGATCGTAAATGATGTCATTGCATCTTTGGACAACGCGGTAGAGCGTGTTCGTATTGCAAACGGAATGATTCAGGAGACAGCACAGGTGGCAGATGTCCAGATGAAGAGTATCGACCAGATCCGTGACGGCATCAGGGATATGTCACAGGTGGTTTCTGATAACTCTGCTATGGCAGAGGAGACTTCAGCAACAAGTGAGGAGCTGGCAGCACAGTCAGTTACATTAAATGAACTTGTACAGAAATTCGAATTAGAATAATATTTGTGGTTCTAAAATAAAAAATTCCGGCATCTATTTAGTAATTGAATAGATGACCGGAGTTTTTTTATTTATGGCGGATTGCAGGGAACAGGTGTATTCTGACGAATTTTTTGATTTTATTGTATCTTATGAGGAAACGAATGAACAGACGATCGCAGGGTCGTGTATCCAGAGAATTGATGAAGGATATGATATTTTTTATTATCCAAGGGAGGGACTGCCTCCGCTTAGTGTAGGCAGTTATTCTTATTCAGAGATTCCAAAGTGTTATGGGCTGTTGGATCAGACTGCACTTGAGGTGTCCGGTATTTTAAAAATGCAGAACCAGCCCGTTCTTGCCTTAAAGGGAAGAGGTGTATTGATAGGTTTTATTGATACCGGTATTGATTATACAAATCCGGCATTTCGATACAGTGACGGGAGCAGCCGGATCGTCCGTATCTGGGATCAGACCATACAGGATGGAACGCCGCCTGTTGGTATTTTGTATGGAGCAGATTATACAAGAGAACAGATCAATGCGGCATTGCTTTCGGAAAATCCGTATGATTTGGTGCCGTCGCGTGATATGAACGGACATGGCACATTTCTTGCAGGAGTGGCATGTGGAAGTGAGAGTGAAAACGGTGACTTTATCGGGGCGGCGCCGCAGTCTGAGATCATCATGGTAAAGTTAAAGGAGGCAAAACAGTATCTTCGGGATTTCTTTTTTGTGAAAGACGGCGTTCCGGCATATCAGGAAAACGACATTATGATGGCGGTTTCCTATTTAAATGAAGTTGCAAATATTTTAAATCGTCCGCTTGTCATCTGTGTGGCACTTGGAAACAGTGCAGGAAGTCATGCAAGCGAGGGATTTCTGCCATCTTATCTGAATTATATCTGTGGAAGAAGAAAGCGTGTGGTCGTGACTGCAACTGGAAATGAGGCCAATGCAAGACATCATTTTCAGGGGCGTATCATTGGAGAGATGGAACATGAGGATGCGGAGATCACGGTGGAGGAAAATACAAAAGGCTTTTTTGTGGAATTGTGGGCATCTGCACCGGAACTGTATGCAGTCACCATAATATCGCCTTCGGGGGAGCAGATTCCACGGATTCTGGTGCGCCGTGGAGCGTCAGAGCAGTTTAATTTTATTTTTGAGGGAACAACAATTACGGTGGATTACCGGATCGATACAAAAGAGACGGCAAGCCAGCTCATATTTTTCCGTTTTATCCGACCGACACCGGGATTGTGGACGATACGCATTTTCCCGCAGCTGACAGTGACGGGAAACTATCATCTCTGGCTGCCGCTGCGGGAGCTGACGGATGGAAATAATTTTTTTCTTCGTTCCAATCCGGAGATTACACTGACTTCTCCGAGTGCGGCAAGGCAGGTGATCACGGTGGGCGGTTATCAGGCATCAAATACCAGTATCTATGCGGATTCCGGCAGGGGTTATACGATAACCGGGGAGATCAAACCGGATTTTGTGGCACCGGCAGTGGATGTCTATGGTCCCGGGCTTCTTGGTAACTTTATCACCTTTACGGGAACAAGTGCAGCTGCTGCGATCACGGCAGGAGCCTGCGCGCAGATCATGCAGTGGGCGATCGTGGATCAGAACAATACAGTCATGTCGAATACTTCCATCAAAAATATGCTGATCCGCGGCACGGCTAAACCGGAAAACCGGACCTGTCCAAACAGAGAGTGGGGATATGGGACACTCGATGTGTTTGGGGCATTTCAGAATCTGAGGCTGTGATAAAAGCAACGGAATATTTATTTAGAAATTGTTTAGAAAAAACAGCATGGGTGTCACTGAGAATTGATGAATATCTGAGTTACTGTGGAGAAGTATCTGAGTTATTAAAAAATCAGACAGCATCACAGAATGTTTCTACACAGGATGCAGACGGCAAAGATGCAGACAGTTATGTATCGACGATCGGAAGTTCCGATGCAGTAATGCCAAGTGAAAATTATAATGATATCTTAAAAGAAATCCAGAAAACAAAAGCAGAAGCTGGTCAGTCCCAGAGTTACTCAGAAAACGCAGGACAGACATCCGGAACAGGAACATCCGGACAGACCACACAGGCATCCGGAACTGGTGCGGCTGGAAATACCGGAGGCGGTGGAGACAGCGATGATGAGACCACAACAACAAAGACAGTTGTGATCAATGGCGTTACTTATCTTGAAACAACGACTGTGGAGAACGGTGTCAAAAGCGTACAGAGAACTGCAATCAGTGGAGTTGGTGAAGAGTAGTGACTATCAAAAAAATCCGAAGGATTAACGTGAACCTTCGGATTTTTTTGCTACAATCAGGAAATACAATTGTATGAAATTTTTTGCATGATATCAACAAATGTTAAAATAGCATTGTATGAAATTCTTTATATGATATCAGCAAATGTTAAAATAAAATTGCTTGCAATTTATTACATGATATGATAAGATGTCTATTGTTCGAGCAATTCGAAAACAGAATAAGCCGGCGTGGCGGAATGGCAGACGCACCAGACTCAAAATCTGGCGGTGGCAACATCGTATGGGTTCAAGTCCCATTGCCGGCATTGAAAAAAGATTCAGTTTTTACTGGATCTTTTTTCTTATTCATGATAATAGAATGTTCACGGAGCGCGCATTCTATTATTTGCTCTTGGATGAGATAAAAATTAAATATGGGCGAAATATATAGAAGATAGAGATGATTTCACCCATTTTATAATAGAAATTCATTTAACATACAAGAAAATGGGTGAAAAAGGATGAGATTTCATTATAATAGCCCACGAAAATCAAAAAGTCAGGGTGAAAACAGCAGAAATGAAGGAGTTTCGCCCAAAATGATAGAGGAAGAAGCTGAAAATAGAAAATAATGGGTGAAAGTGGTTTGAAAGATGGAAATTTAGCCCGTTCATCTGGTGGATGTCTGTTATGTGTGGATCAGAGTGAAAGCAGAGTAAATTTAAACGGAAACCCCACTCACAAATTCGCAGGAAAGCTTTGAAAAAGCACTGTGTGATCAGTAAAAAAGTGTAATTAATTTTTACATTGCAATAAAAAAAATGGAAAACCTTGTAAACCAAAGTTTCCCATCATTAAGAGAAGAGCGCGAGACGGGACTCGAACCCGCGGCCCCGACCTTGGCAAGGTCGTGCTCCACCAACTGAGCCACTCGCGCATATATAAATTGTTTTGTATCTGTCTGTCAGACACATTCGATATCATACTATGGGAAACAGGATTTGTCAACAAATTTTTTGAAATAGTTATAATGAAAGCTGAAAATCATGCATTTTGGAGAAAAAACCATTTTTTGATTTAAAAAAGAATTAATAATATTCATCTATATATTAAGTAGGAAAAATGCTATAATACGGGATGTCTGATTAGCAGGATGCAGACAGTGGACATTTAAGGAGACCAGCTATGAAAAGTCAACCATAGATTAGTAAAAAA
>UMDY01075905.1_pt1 | contig 43819 bp, 41 predicted proteins | sample 1964591 | NCBI WGS metagenome assembly UMDY01 (sample SAMEA4836004, study PRJEB28245) | human gut metagenome | biome: gut microbiome; material: fecal sample | place: Denmark | collected 2008
AAAAGAAATGGAGGAAAAGAAAAGTGAAAGAGTATTCAAAAGGAATTTATGTAAAATTCAAACCGGAAGAGGTGGAGATACTGCATAATCGAATGAAGGAAGCTGGAGTTCAAAATATGAGTGCATATATCAGAAAGATGGCATTGAACGGATATGTGATTATTCCTGAGTGGCCGGATTTGAATCAGGTAATATCCTTGCATTCAAGGATTAGCAATAATCTCAATCAGTATGCAAGGAAAGCAAATGAAACCGGATACTGATAATTATCTTTGCATGAAGAGAATAAAACAGTTGTACATGGAATTATATAAAACAGAAAATATTGAGAAATTCAGAAGTATTATCATTCCTATTGAAAGAAATGCTGCGGCATGATAGAATGTCCGTATAAACGGAAAATTAAATCTATAAATACGGATTTATAACATAACGGAGGAACACACATGATTATCAGTGAAAGAATTTTTTACATAATGGGGCAGAAGAACATGACCCAGCTGGAATTGTCAAGAAGAACGGGGATTGCAACTAGCAATATCAGTGACTGGAAAAAGAAAAAGACAAATCCAAAAGCAGACTGTCTGTTATCCATATGTGACGCATTGGACATTACACCGGAACAGCTTTTAACGGGTAAAGGAATTGATACGGAGTATAAAGATACAGATATGGATTATGAAGTTACCAGGTCGGACATTAGGATATTGAAGCAGATTCACAGTCTTGGAGATGATCAGTATAAAAGACTGATGGCGTATATGAAGGCATTGCAGAAACTGGAGCAGATGGAAAGCATGGTGGAGGAATAGCCTGTGAAGTCGCAATTGACCGAGCTCTTTGAGCGAAGGATGCTTCTTGTCCGAAGGGCAAGAAGATGGAATATACAAGGAATGCTAATAACAAGGGATGTGTGATTTCATAGCAACAGAATAGGAATCAGCAATTTATAGAAATTGTAACCGAATTGTGGGGAGGAAGAATGGAAGGAACAAAAGAATTGATTACTACGGATGATATTCGTAGTAAGGTGTATATAATTCGTGGTCAACAGGTAATGTTAGACAAAGATTTAGCAGAACTTTATGGGTATGAAGTAAAACGATTAAATGAGCAGGTAAAGCGAAATATTAGCAGATTTCCAGAGGATTTTATGTTTCAGCTGAATAAAGAAGAAATACCAGAGAAATTTTCAAAGTCGCAAATTGCGACTTTGAACGAAAAGAGCAATAGGCAGGGTTCCAATATTAAAAAAATGCCGTTTGCGTTTACAGAACAGGGAATTTATATGCTTGCTACGGTACTTCGCGGAGAATTAGCTGAACAACAAAGTATTTTTATTATGCGTACATTTAGAGAAATGCGGCATTATATTAAACAGAATCAACAATTTGTAACAAGATCTGAAATGGAATTACTATCGTCTAAAGTTACTGAAATATCGGTGCAGACAGCGGGACTGATAGATAAACAGAAACAAACAGACCAAAAGGTTGATTTGATTCAAAAGAATGTTGAACAGTTGAGTGAAAATTTTATTTCAGAAAAAGATGTTAAAAATTTTGTTATTTATAAAGGCCAGAAGTTAGAAGCTGACATTGCTTACATAGGAATCTATCAACAGGCAAAGAAATCAATCTATGTTGTGGATGATTATATGAATGCGAAATCATTACAACATCTTTCACAGAAAGCCCATGGCGTGGAGGTTGTTTTATTCACAGAGAACGGAAAAGGTGGGAGAGGATTTCTCACAAACTCTTTAGTGACGGATTTTCAAAATGAATATCCACCGCTCAGGATTAAGCCTAATCTTGATTGTCACGACAGGTTAATTGTACTTGATTATGGTGAGAAAACAGAACTGGTTTACCATTGTGGAGCATCCAGTAAGGACGCAGGGAAGAAACTTTGTGCCATCAATCAGATTACAGAGACAGCAATCATTCATCCGGTAATAGACAGATTACTTTCATTGCAGGATAAACAGATATAATTTAGCGGTCATGCTTTGACCGAAAAAATGACGTTATCCCTGTGGCAGGCGGTTTCAATATTTCGTGAAGAATAAAGTTTATTCATGTAAGCATGATATGTTCGAGTTATAATCATAAATGGTGCTAAGAGGAGTTGGAGGTGTAATAATATGGATGGTAAAAGAATCCAGAATTATTGGTCAAATGAGATGCAAGCCATGTTGGATACTTATAAACAATTTCAAATATTAATTCCAGCAGAAAATAGAAATGGAGCTGCCCATAACGGAGAAGATGGAAGATATGTAGAAACATTAATACGAGAATATCTGAAGAGATATTTACCCAAAGATTTGGAAGTTTTAACGGGATTTATTTTGAGACCAGCAGTAAAAACAGGATTGAAAAATAGAAGCAGGAAAAATGAAGTGGACAGTCATTCCACACAGTTAGATATATTAATATATGATAGTGCTAAATATCCTATTTTTCAGAGATTTGGAGAAAATGTTATAGTTCCACCAGAGGGCGTTGCAGGTATTATTTCTGTGAAAAAGAATTTACATGAAAATGACATAGTGCATGAAGCTCAAGCATTGAAGGCTGCGTCAAAATTATGTCGTTGTGTCGATGATAATGGTCAACATTTAAGAGGTCCATTTTTGGCTTTGGTGTCAATGGATGCATTTGAGAAAAAAGAGAAAACTACGGAACAATGGATTTTTGAAAAATTAGAAGGAGTTTATTCTAAGGAAGATGATTATTTTGATGATCTAATAGGATATATTGGTTCGTTTAATAAATGGAGCATTTTTAAAAGACGTCCTCAGGATGGAGAAGTTGGAGAATATATATTTTTTAATCACAGTGAGGAAGAAGCACACATGGGATTTCAGTTTTTGTTAACAGGAATTCTGAGTGTTTATTATGACAAGACTCGTAACTATATCTCAAGACCAGGATTTACAGCGTTTCCTTCACATAGGGCATGTGACAAAAAATTGGGTGATATAGAAGTTAGGGCGATTAGATGATTATTTGGTGGGGAGTATTCAAACGGGCTAAATATGTTACCCCACTTTGAAAACCCATTACATACTTTTGCTATGCAGTATAAAATCAAAGTTCAGAGGAATTGTGAGACGGTGTGCTTATTATTAAGATAGAATAAATTTGCACTATTTTAAGAATTTATATTATTTTGCTTTCTTTCTTTTCATTCCTTTTTCCCATGTGATTTAGATGGTATAATGTGCGTAAGCAATGAGCAGTGCCACATGAGAATAAAATAAAAAATGGCTGCTTGCAGACACTTTTTTGTTTTATTCTCATGTGCTAGGGTGGTGCTAGGTGCCAGTGGCACCTGTTTAGCACGGACCGAAGTGGAATGTAGATGCCTGTCAGTCCGGAAAATCTCTGATTTTCCGGACATGCATTGCGGAGTTTAATTAACACCACATGGGGAGAAGGATATATGATTCGGGTTTTGATCGTTGATGATGAATATATTATGCGGCAGGGATTAAAATATATGATCCACTGGGAGCAGGAAGGCTATGAAATTGTCGGGGAAGCGACCAATGGAAATGAAGCACTGCGGCTTACAGAAGAGTTAAAGCCGCATATTATCATCAGCGATATTGTGATGTCTGTGATGGATGGAGTTACATTTACGGAGATGGTGCATAAGATTTATCCGGATATTGCCATCATTATTTTAAGCGGATATGATAAGTTTGAATATGTGAAAAAAACGCTGACAAATGGTGCCATAGATTATATTTTAAAACCGACATTGAATGAGGAAGAACTGTTAAACGTATTAGAGAAAGCAGCGCAGAAAATTCCGTGTTATAAAAGGAAAGAAAAGAGTGAAGGAATCAATTATGCTGCGGAGATGGAGCGTTATCTGATCGGGATGTCACAGGAATTAGATGAGGTGGCTTTCAGCCAGATTTTTCCATATTCCCATTTTCATATTTTCGGGATGCGGATCAAAAATGAGAATGAGATTCCACCGAATGTATCTGAACTCCTGTATCAGAAAATAAAAAAGGATGTCGCTGATTTTGAAGCTGCCAATGGAATGGTCATGATCCTGCAGGAAGAACTGGTCATTGTAGTAATGTGTGCGAAACCGGCAACTGATGCGCAGATGATCCGTTTTTTTGAACAGATGACAGCGGAGTTAGCGGTACTTTCTGAATATATTCTTGGAGTGTGCAGCAGGGCGTTTGATGGAATGAGACTAATCAGGCAGTATTATCAGCAGGATATTTTAGCATATGCAGATAAGGTATTTTATTATAAAGACCTTAAATTTATTCTGGCAGATGAAATGACGGAAAAAGAAAAGATACCCGCTGTAAAATTTGATTTTTTTAAGTATAATAAATTTTTATCCATGAAGGAGTATGGGGAAGCACTGCGTCTGCTTGAGGAATATAATACAAAGGCATTGCAGAGTGAAATTGATATTGCATCGCTGAAAAACCAGATTAAAAACATGGTCTATTATTTATTAGATCAGCTTGATCTGACAGAAGAACAGAAAGATGCAGAGCGGTATGAGTATTTCAGGGAGATTTCGATGGCGCATTACGAGCAGGATTATAAAGAAGTGATGCGTCAGATATTGGAAAAAATCACTGCACAGATCGGAGTTACACAGAAAACTGTAGATGACAGGATTCCAAGGATGTTAGCTTTTATTGAAAAAAATTATGAGCAGGATTTAAGACTTGAGGATATGGCAGAAGAGTTTAATTTTAATTATCATTATCTTTCGGCGTATTTTCATCAGCATATGAAGGAAGGGTTCAGTGATTATCTAAATGAGATCCGGACGGCTAAAGCATGTGAGCTACTGGAGAATACAGATCTGTCAATTGCCCAGATCAGCGAAAAGGTAGGATATTCGGAGCACAGCTATTTTTGCAGGGTATTTAAAAAAGTTACGGGAAAGACACCGTCAGTCTATCGAAGGAAGAATCATGGATAAGATAAAAAGCCGTTTTAATAGTTTTTCAGGAAAGATCACACTGATCGTAATGCTTGGGATCAGCCTGATCGCCGTTACCGTCAGTTTTGTAGTGCTTGTTATGTCGAGGCAGGTTTTTACAAAAAATTACGGGGATTCCCAGGAAAAGGTTTTTGAACAGATCGAAAAAGAATTTAATGATTTTCATGATCATATCCAGAATGTTTTTGATGCGATAGATTCAAGCTGGGCATTCCGGCTTTATTTTAATGAAACGCCGGAACTCGATAATACGCAGACATTTCAGAATGTTTATCAGATGGAGCAGGATTTAGAGAAGAGTAAATCTGCAGATATGGAGCGGCTGAACATTCTTGTTGTTGGATATAATGGTAAACATTATCTGTCGCGAACGGAAAATATCTGCGTTACAGATCAGGAAATCTTACAATCAGAACCGGCCAAAAAAGCATTAAGTGATCCGGATGTCATCCATTATACTTACACTGGTCAGGCTTATACGACCACATCGAGAAATGCTGATACACTGATCATTTCAAAAGCCCTGTATTATCATGAAAGCAGGGAAGTTTATGCGATTGCTTTTGTGACGCTTACGATGGAGGAGTTAAAGCAGTATTACAATTATTTTGTATCAGATACAACGTCCTTTTATCTTGTGGATGACCATGAAATCGTTCTATGCAGCGACAGACCGGGCATCACAGGGACTCATTTACAGGAAGAATGGTTTGAAAAAATTAAAAATGCGGATGAACTGCGTATGGAATTAAAGCAGGACAGTACCGTGTATACTTTGATGAAACGGATACTGCCATATCAGAAGTGTGCGATTTATGCGCTGATCGATAATGATGTGGCGTTGCAGGATCTTTATAATATGCCGTTTCTGATCGCAAGCTGCAGTGCAATAGGAATCTTTATTCTGATGGCATGTCTGTTTTATACGCATAAGACCATGCGGCCGTTAGCAAAGCTGATCGGAAAAATGTCTGCGATCCGGGAAGGGAATTTTTCAGAATACATGACAGTGGAGGGAACTACGGAAGTGCAGGAGTTAGCTTCCACCTATAATTATATGTTAGATGATCTGAAACATTATGTGGATGAACTGGTGCAGACGCAGAAAAAGCAGAGACAGGCGGAGATCAGTGCATTGCAGATGCAGATCAATCCGCATTATATTTATAATACGCTTGCAAGCATCAAATGGCTGGTATATCAGAATGATACAGCAAAAACGGTACGGACGATCGATGCGTTTATCAGTCTTTTGCGTAATACGATCAGTAACTCGGATGAATTTATTCCGGTGAGACAGGAAATGATCAATATCCAGAATTATATCCTGATCAACCAGACGAGATATGGGGACAGTATACAGGTAGAATATTATGTTTCGAGAGTATGTGAGGAATATCTTCTGCCGAAAATGATCTTACAGCCTTTCATTGAAAATACATTTTTCCACGCGTATCCGGAAGGCAGATGCGGAACGATTCAGATCGTGGTAAAACAGAAAGAGGAAAAATTAGAGATCCAGATCATTGATGATGGTGTCGGAATGACGAAGGAAAAAGTTTTAAAAATTATGAATGAACCAACCGGAAAAGAGCATTATTCCGGAATCGGAGTCCATAATGTGCAGGAGCGGTTAAAACTTCTATATGGAGACGACTATGGGATCAATATTTTCAGTGAGGAGCAAAAGGGAACGACGGTGGTGATCGTTTTACCGGTGAGTTATAAGACGGGGACGGATGAAAAATGAAAAGAGCAGGATTTGGCATTATAATGGGCTTGATTTTAGCTATGTTATGTGGCTGCGGACAACGGCAGAGCGTGAGCGCAGAAAAGGAAACAGACAGGATCGTAATCTGGACATGGGATGATACTTTTAATGTAAAAGCTGCAAAACTTGCGGCGAAAGAGTATAAAAAGACACATAAAGATATTCAGATCATAGTAGAGACAAAAGAGAGAGAAGAAATCTTAGCAGATACCAAAAACCTGATCGCATCCAAGATGTATCAGGAACTCCCCGATGTGATCATGATCGAAGATTATGATATCCAGGATGTGCTATCACAATACGAGGATGAGTTTGTAGATCTTACAGATAAAGTTGATTATGACAGATATACGGATTATAAAAGTAAGCTCTGTTCCAAGGGAGACAGATTTTATGGAATCCCGTTTGACAGCGGAACAGCAGCACTTTTTTACAGGCTCGATATTTTAGAGCAGGCGGGTTATACCGAGGCGGATATGCAGGATCTTACCTGGGAACGTTACATAGAGATCGGAGAAGATGTCTATCAAAAGCTCAGAATTCCGATGCTGACATTAGATCCGACGGATTCGCCACTGCTTCGTATCATTATGCAGAGTGGCGGTCACTGGTATGTGGATGAAAACAATCATGCAGATATTGAGGATAATGAGTATTTAAAAGCAGGACTTCACACATATCAGCAATTACTAAAAAGAAATGTCGGAGTGAGCGTCAATGGTTGGAATGAATTTATTTCTGCTTTTCAGAATGGAAGCGTTGCAAGTGTGATCAGTGGAGGCTGGATCGTTTCAAGCATAAAAAGTGTGGAGGAACAAAGCGGTCTCTGGAGAGTTGTGCCAATTCCGGTGTATGATGGAGAGATAAAGACGGTGGCGGCATCAAATGTCGGTGGAAGTGCATGGTATGTGTTGAAAAATGCAAAAAATCCGGATGCAGCAGTGGATTTCTTAGTAGAGATGTTTGAAAAAGACTCTGATTTTATGAATGAGCTGATCGGAGAAATTGGTCTGCTTCCGGCGGTAAAAGACATGTCAGGGTACGAAAATTATCTTGCAAAAGATGAGTTTTTCGGAGGTCAGCAGGTTACAAAGATTTTGACAGATCTGTCTGGGAATATTATAACTGTGAATTATGGAAGTAAAACATATGAGATAGAGGCGATCGTGGAAGATGAGTTTAATAATTCCCTGACGCAGGATAATCTGTCAGATTGTCTTTCGAATATACAGGTAAAAGCAGCAGCGGTGGTTCGTGAATGAACCGCCGTTTTTTGTTATGTAATTGGAAAATTTGTTGAAATTCCCAATTACATAACATAACCTCCGGGCAGGATGTTTCAAAAAACAAATTAATGCAAATTTCTAAAAATAGTCCTACTGAATCAAATAACATCCCAAAATATGAAAAATTAAGGTAAAGATAGTCCTAAAGAAAATGGCTCTTATGATGGTATCATTTACCTGTAACAAAGATAAGCAGCCAGAAAGAAAAGCTTATCAAAATGTTTAATATGGAGGGTTACAGGATGAAAAAGAAAGTAATGACTATGGTATTAGCAGCGTCTATGCTGCTTGGAATGGCAGGATGCGGAAGTTCATCTGCAAATGACAGTGCAGCAGCAAATGGAAACACAGCAGGAGGGGATCAGGCTGTGGCAGGAACAGAGAAAAATGATGCGTCAGGTAATGCAGAAGGTGGTTCACAAGAGGGAACACTTACTGTCTGGTGCTGGGATTCATTTAACGTAGATGCAATGAAGGAAGCCGGAAAACTGTATCAGAAAGATCATCCGGATGTAAATATTAATGTGGTCGAGACAGTATCTTCCGATATCCAGACACTGGTTCAAACCTATGCAATGAGCGGTGAGCTGGATGCGCTTCCTGATATTTTCTTAATGGACGATCAGGTATTTGCAAAATATCTTCAGAATTACCCGGATGTGTTTGCAGACCTGACAGATTCCGGAATTGCGTTTGCTGACTTTGCAGAAGCAAAAGTTGCCAATTCCGTAAAAGATGGAAAAAATTATGGTGTTCCATATGACAGCAATACTGTCATTGCCTGCTATAGAAAAGATTACTTAGATCAGGCGGGATACACGATTGATGATCTGACAGATATCACCTGGGACAGATTTATTGAGATAGGAAAAGATGTATTAGATAAGACAGGTATGCCGATGCTTACCAATGTGCAGGGCGAGCCGGATTTATTAAATATGATTTTACAGTCTGCAGGAATTTCCGTATTCGATGAGGATGGAAAAATCTCTCTTGTAAATAATGACGGATTAAAAGAAGCCATGAATGTATATATGGATCTGATCAATGCAGGAATTTTACAGGAGCAGACAGACTGGTCAGGTTATCAGGGATCCATTAACAACGGTACCGTAGTTGGAACAATTAATGGTTCCTGGATCTGTGCAACGATCACGTCCACAGATCAGGCAGAGCAGGAAGGCAACTGGGCTGTTACCAATATGCCGAAATTAAATGATTATCCGGGTGCAACAAACTATTCTGCACAGGGCGGTTCTACCTGGGCTATTTCTTCTTCCAGCAAAAATTATGATCTGGCAGTAGATTTCTTTAAGACAACATGGGCAGGCAGTACGGAATTTTACGATAACATTCTTTCACAGTTAGGTGCGATCGCAACCTATCTTCCGGCAGCAGACAGTGATGCTTACAATCAGGTTTCTGATTACTTTGGCGGAGAGGCAATTTACTCTAAGATCGTATCTTACGGAAGCAATATTCCTACGATCAACAAAGGTATTTACTGGTCTGAGGAAAAAGAAGCGCTTGGAACAGCTTTGACAAACGTATTGAATGGTTCAAGTGATCTTGACAGTGCGATCGAAGAGGCACAGGCAACGATCGAGTTTAACATTGGTCAGTAAAAAAGTATAGATCAATCCTCCCTGTATTTATACTTTTTGAAAAATAATAAACTGCGCGCCTGGCGGGCAAAAGGGAAAGCTGCCGAAAAAGGATATCTTATGTGGCAGCTTTCTCTGTCAAAACAAATAGTTCAGGAATGGAGATCAGTGTGAAAAATATATTTTTCACACACAAGATTTGTGCTGACGCACAAACTTGAGATGCGCTGAAGAGCAGCGCAGAAATGGGGAATAATATGAAAGCGAAAAAAAGAGTCAGTTTATATAAAAAACAAAGTGTTACGGGATGGGCTTTCCTGCTGCCGGCGACATTGCTGATATTTGCAATGAATTTTTATCCAATGCTTCAGGCGTTTGTTCTGTCGTTTAAAACGGGTATTGGAAACAATCAGACATGGGGTGGTCTCAGCAATTATGCAAGACTGTTAAAAGATGGTGTGTTCCGTACCGCGATCACAAACAATTTTTTCTATCTGATCATTCAGGTACCGGTAATGCTGATTCTTGCCATTTTTCTGGCGTGTCTTTTAAATAAAAAGGATCTGCGCGGAAAAGGAATTTACCGGACGATGATCTTTTTACCATGTTGTACAGCACTGGTATCCTATTCAATTATTTTTAAGACATTATTTGCTTATGATGGTTATATCAATACGGTTTTATTGAAATTAGGTCTGATTGGTGAACGCATTAACTGGCTTGGTGATGTTCATACGGCAAAAGCAATCATTATTCTGGCACTGATCTGGCGCTGGACCGGATATAATATGGTATTTTATTTAGCTGGACTTCAGAATATTGATGATTCCTTATATGAGGCAGCAAAAATTGACGGAGCAAGTCCGTTTGCAATTTTCCGTAAGATTACGATTCCGCTGCTGCGGCCAACAATTTTACTTACAACGATTATGTCAATCAATGGTACATTGCAGCTGTTTGACGAGTCTGTCAATTTAACAGGCGGTGGTCCTGCAAATTCAACACTGACCATGTCCCATTACATATATAAAGCAAGTTTTGAATACAATCCACAATTTGGATATGCGGCAGCAATGTCGTATGTGATCTTTATTATGGTAGCGATATTATCCTTTGTTCAGATGAAAGTAGGTGACAAGCGATGAGAGGAAAATTTAAAAATGCAGGCACACATATCATATTGATCATAGCTTCTTTTATATCGGTGTTTCCACTTTACTGGATGATCGCGGCAGCGACAAACAACAGTACGGACGTTTTGGGTGGAAAATTAAGCCCTGGCATGAATTTCATACAGAATCTGACAAAACTGACAGAGATGCAGAATGTATCAAGAGCTTTTTTTAACTCACTGTTTTATTCAACCATTCTGAGTGTTTTATCATTGTTTATCTGTTCAATCGCGGGATATGGATTTGAGATTTACCACGACAAAGTAAAGGACAGACTGATGAATATTTTACTTCTTGCGATGATGGTTCCGTTTGCTGCAACGCTGATTCCATTATTTAAATTGTTTTCCGGAATGAGGTTGTCGAGCACCTGGATTGCATATGTTCTGCCGACGATTTCCACCCCATTTTTGATCATGTTGTTTCGACAGAGCGCAAGATCTTTCCCAATGGAAATTATTGAGGCTGCAAGAATTGATGGCTTGAGTGAATTTAAAATTTTCTTTACTATTTTCATGCCGACCATGAAATCAACTTATGCGGCAGCTCTTACCGTGACTTTTATGAATGCGTGGAACAATTATCTCTGGCCGAAGGTTATTATGATGTCAGATACTTCACAGACGATGCCGATGTTAGTTGCAAATCTTTCTGTTGGTTACAGTATTGATTATGGCGTGCTGATGCTTGGTGTGCTGATTTGTTCACTCCCAACCGGAATTCTGTTCCTTGTGCTGCAGAAGAGCTTTGCAAATGGAATTGTTGGTGCGGTGAAAGGATAATATTTCCAGATAGTAATGTATAAAAAAGAATCTTGTTTAGGCAGGGTTCTTTTTTTATTCATAGGAAATTATATCCTGTGAATGAAAAACTCTCCGGGCTGGATATGCATTTTGCGGAGAAGAGGTTAACTGTAAACATAAGAAAACAAAAGGTATAAAAAGTTTGAAAATCAGGGGGAAAAATATTAGAATTATTTAGGTAATAAGACTGTATGACGAAGTGGATGCAGATCACGGTCAGAAAATATTACATCACAATAAAATAATAAAAATGACAGGGGGATTCATGGATTTCACATATAAAACAGCTACACTGGAAGATATAGACATTTTAGTTACAACAAGAATCGAAGTTTTAAGGGCCGCAAATAAGTTGGATAATCAGGCAGATATGTCAGAAGTTGCGGTACAGTCAAGAGATTATTATGAAAAAGCCTTAAGAGACGGCAGTCATACTGCAATTTTAGTCTATGATAAAGATCAGATCGTTGGTGCGGGCGGTATTAGTTATTTTAAGGTTATGCCTACTTATCATAACCAGACAGGAAAGAAAGCGTATATTATGAATATGTATACAAATCCGGCGTACCGGAGAAAAGGGATTGCTTATCACACACTGGAAATTCTGGTGGCGGATGCAAAGAACAAAGGAATTGATGCGATTTCTTTGGAGGCTACCGAGATGGGACGTCCATTGTATGAAAAGTTCGGGTTTACCGGGATGAATGATGAAATGGAACTGAAAAAATCAGTTTAAGATTTGTTTATAAAACAGAGGATTTCCATACCCCGGTTTTTACAATGATTTTACATGGATCAAAATAAAGAAAATTGGGATATTCTGTATAGAAAGATAAATATCTCAACTTTCACAGCAGATACTTCCGAGTAAAGCCTGAATAAATCCGGCTTGGGATGCAATCCATTCGGTTACTTTACTTTTCAGTACAGATGTGATATCCGCAGAAAGCGTTGACATATGTTCCACAAACAGAGCCATAAGGCTCTGCAGTGCATTGGTTAAATCCATGTCCTGAATATCCTCACAGTACATGAAAAACAGTTCACCATAACTTTTCTGGTCATTCTGGTTTCTGCGGATCCATTCCAGAACGATATATGTGTAAATACAATGGTTGTATGGCTTACCATTGCACCATAACTACGGCTCTGGAATTCCGAACCTAATTTCAGGAAAGATTTTGATGCCTTGAAAAAGCATTCAATTGACCATCGGTTCCCGTAAATACGCACAATTTCGGTGTCTTTAAGTGAAGTATCCGTGCTCAGAAGATAGAGGCATTCACTTTTTTTATTACGGTTGCGTACAAATACAATCTTAACTGGAATCCCGGTTTTGGTCGTAACAATAAGGGAACCAAAGATATTTCCGGCACCGGAAAAATCAACGAATTTTTTCAGTCCTGGAAGTGTATATTGTCTGCCATTATAGGTATAACACTGTTTCAGCTGCTTTACCATGCCGATTGCATGGATTCCTGTTTTCAGGATCTCTTTGAGCATTGGCTCTGTCGTAAACCAGGTATCCATAAGCACATAATCAGCCTTTATTCCAGCAGTGAGCGCATTCCGGATAAGCTGGATGGCAGCATCCGTTATATGCATCATACTTGATTTACGAAACTTATAGCCGTTTGTCCGGTGGTCAATGCTATCTGAAACTTCATTATAACGGTTGCTTTCAGAAGCTGAAGACAGCAGATTGAAACCTGTCGGGATAAAACTGTACCCGTCTGACCAACCAAGCGTAAGCAGGGTAAAACATTTCTGGAACTTATGTTCCACATGGTCATAAACGCGTACCAGAAGTTCTACTTTTTTACTGCGGTTACGCTTGATCACTGAGTCGTCCAGAATCAGAACGTTTACCCTTTCCGGACGTGTAAGCCTGTCAAAAGCGGAGATCACTTTTACTGCAAGAAGCATCAGAAAACGGCTCCAGTTGTAGGATGCTTCATTTAGGAAGCGATAGTATGTGTTTTTTGAGACTGCCTGTTCTTTATGTTTGGAATTCAAAAACCGAAACAGGTTTTTACCCTGAAATACCAGCAGTAACAAAAACTGGAATACTTCATAAGCAGAAACACCACAGGATTTCGTTATATTGGACTTACGAAGCAGTTTAGCAATCTGTAGTTCTTTTAATGCATGAAAAAATTGATTTTCGGTATGGTCATTTGGTTTATCATAAGATCAGCACCTTTCTTGGTTTTTATTGTTGTGGTGACTTTATTATACCAAAGATCGGGTGCTTTTTTATGTCAATACACGAATTTATTCAAAAGAAAAAATAGCACCATTGATGCGACCTGTGATTGATAATTTAGAGCAGATTCTCGATTCGGATGAGAAGGAACGATATGAAGATGAAGCGGAATTAAGTGACAAAATAACAGAGGTGTTTGAAAGAGGAATTATTCAGACCGAAGCGTTAAATTTTATTCGTGGAAGATCCATTGCAAAGACGTATTTAATTATCGATGAAGCCCAGAATATGACACCGAATCAGGTAAAAGGTATTATTACGAGAGCAGGAAAGGGAACCAAAATCATACTGCTTGGCGATCCAAATCAGATTGATAAGCCATTTTTGGATGAAAGAACAAATGGTTTAAGCTATGCGGCAAAGTATATGATGGATAGTGAGCTTTGCTGGCAGATCACATTATCAGCAGATGAATGTGAAAGATCTGCACTTGCAATAAAGAGATTTTAAAGATAAGGGAGATAATGGTAATTGCGGTATAAGGAAATAGAAAAAAATAAAGAAATAAATGCATATCTGACAAAAGGAAATGCGAATCTTGGACAGCTTGGATTTACCGATCATTCACAGGCACATTGCGTGCAGGTTGCTCGTCAGGCAGGAAAAATTTTAAAACGGTTTGGATATTCCGGACATGAGATTGAACTTGCTAAAATTGCCGGATATATGCATGATATTGGAAATGCAATTAACAGAACACATCATGCAGAATATGGAGCGCTTCTCGCAAACGAACTTCTGAAAGATACGGATATGGTACTGGAGGATCGGATAACGGTTGTATCAGCCATTGGTAATCATGATGAGTCAACGGGGAGTCCGGTAGATGTGATATCTGCAGCACTTATTATAGCAGATAAAACAGATGTCAGAAGAAGCCGTGTGCGACAAAAAGAAAGATCTGCTTTCGATATTCATGCCAGGGTAAATTATGCGGTTACGGATTCAAAATTAAAGATTGAGGAAGATAAATCTGTGATTGCGCTGAATCTTCAGATTGATGAAAATATCTGTTCTATGTATGACTATTTTGAAATCTTTCTTGAGCGTATGATGTTTTGCAGAAAATCAGTGGAAATATTAGGCACGACTTTTAAGCTGACAGCAAATGGACGTAAGGTTCTGTAGAGAAATAATCTATGTATATATGATTAATTTTTTGCATATTCTGCCAGCAGTCCCTCAATCTGCAGATTGATATTTTCCGGGAATGTCCCTGCATTGTTGTGGGGGATTTTTATCAGAAAATCAAGATTTTTATATTTCCCGGCAGGGCGGCTTCTTTTCCGGTCCTGGGCGGCTGAAATTTCAATCTTTACCTGTGCGCGTTTCTGTTCAAACAGCGGAATGATAATATAATACAGACGGTCATCCCGAAATGATACATATCCGGCATTTTTGCCGGATTTTGTCGTTAAAAAGAGCCTGTGATTCCGGATGTGGGACGGATATAAAGTCGTGCCGGAGCAAAGCACAGGTGCATCTGCAGCGAGTTCTAACATCGAGGCGATAGAATAAATGTCAGCGTCGGGGAGTACTTCCGGTGTCAAAAGCTGTTTGAGCGTTGATGTCACGTCGATAAACTGCTGGGCTAACAGATAGGAGAGCTCTGCCTGGAATTTGAGCCGTTTTGGACAGACATTTTCCCGACGGATCTGTGTGTCGACCTCATCGAGCAGGTGTTTGCTGCACTCAAACATACTTTTTAAAAACAGGGGAAAATCTTCTTCTAAGATCCAGAGATACTTTCCTGTGGCGGCGGGAAAACTGCCGATGATCCCGCCATCCGCATCTTCGGCGTAATGATAGACTGTGCGTTTGGTATACGCATTTTCGTTGAGCGGAGCATTCCATTTCATCTGCTTTGCTGTGGAGCCGGTTGTGGTATTTTCATCCCGGTAAGACTGGTGGTAAACGGCCTTTCCGTGCTGTTTCCTGCCAGATGTAGTATTTTTGGTAACTTGTCCGGAAAAGGAATCTGTCCTATTTTTGCGCAAAAAATCATAAGCCTCATTGATCTCCTGTGCAGTAAAATCATAGGCTCTGGTAGAAAATGCTTCCGTGTCAGGATGCACCCGGTGCATCAGTTGTCTGTATTTCTTTTTAATCTCTGTAAAATCTGTTCCGGGGGTAATCCCAAGGATTTTGTACGCCATTGCTTTTGTCATAAATCGAGTATATCATAAAAATGAGAAAGCGATAGTTAAAAAATCAGGAGGAACACACATGAGAATCATAATTGTAAGACACGGCGATCCAAATTATGAATTGGACACATTGACAAAAACCGGATGGAGAGAGGCGGAGCTTGCAGCCGAATACTTGTCAAAATTGCAGGTAAAAGCATTTTATGTATCACCATTGGGACGGGCACAGGATACTGCCGGATGTACTTTGAAAAAAATGAACCGGACGGCAGAGACATTAGACTGGCTCCGTGAGTTTGAAGCACACATTGACAGGCCGGACGTGAAAAATGAAAAGTCGATCTGCTGGGACTGGCTTCCACAGGATATGGAAAAGGATCTGGATCTTTATGACAGAGAGCGCTGGGATAAGGCAGACATTATGCAAAATGGAAATGTGGAAGAAGCCTACCAATGGGTGTGTGATGGTCTGGATGCCCTGTTGAAACGGCATGGTTATGAGCGGGATAATCTGTATTACCGTGTAAATGAGGCAAATCATGACACGATCGTTCTGTTCTGTCATTTCGGGGTGGAGTGTGTGATGTTAAGTCACCTGTTAAACGTATCTCCGATGGTTTTTTGGCATGGACTGTGTGCGGCGCCGAGTTCGATCACCAGTATTTACACGGAAGAACGCAGAAAAGGGATCGCAAGTTTTCGTGTGAATGAATTTGGCAGCACGGCGCATCTGTATGTGGCAGGGGAAAAACCGTCCTTTGCAGCGCGGTTTTGTGAGTGTTATGGGGACGGAGACAGACAGGATTAAAAATCTGAATATCTATTGACAAAACGTTTCACCTGTTTTATTATCCACTTAGCATATAGAAATACTAGGAAATAAAATGGGGTGAGGTTTTGTCTATTAAGAAAATTGCAAAGGAAGCGGGCGTTTCCACTGCGACAGTCTCGCGGGTATTGAATAATCCGGGGTATAAATGTTCTTCGGAAGAACTGCGGGAACGTATTTGGAAGATTGCCAGGGAACTCAATTATATGCCGAACGAAGCGGCAAGGAATTTAAAAAAGGGAATTACGAATACCAGTCAGAAAGTATGGTATCTGGATGTACTGATGACCAGAACCGGCAATCTTGAGACAGATCCGTTTTTCAGCGAACTGCTGCGTGTCATTGAGAGTGAAATTCACAGGCAGGGATGCATACTGATGCATATTTTTCATCAGCCCCTGTTTTCGAATGACAGAAAATACCGGACGGAAAATATTGATAAGATCATTGTACAGATGGAGCCGGATGGGGATATTCACAGCGATGGGTTGATCATTATTGGAAAATGTAATGATAATGTATTGAAAAAATTATCGGCAAAATACCGGAGCATCGTGTCCGTCAACCGCAATTCGACCAACTATCTGGTGGATGAGGTGATCTGCGACGGAAAACGGATTGCTGCGATGGCGGTGGAATATCTGATCGGATTAGGGCACCGGAAGATCGGTTATGTGGGAGACTGCCATAATGAGTCGCGCTATAAGGGGTATCAGGACACGTTGTTTCAATATGGAATCGATATGGATATCAGCTTTGTGATCGAGGTAGAACACACGGAGGCGGAAGGTTATGCTGTGATGGAACGCCTGATCCAGAGAGGAGATGCGCCGACTGCCATTTACTGTGCAAATGATATGATCGCCATCGGCATGTTAAAATGCCTGAATAAATATAAGAACCGTTATTACGTTCCATCCATTATTTCCAGTGACGATATTGAGGAGGCACAGTATACCAGACCGATGCTTACTACGGTGTGTCTTCCAAAGGAAGAAATGGGAAAGTTTGCGCTGTATCTGCTGATTGATCGTCTTAGTGGCGGACATAAGGGAATCGTCCGGACGGAGTTAGAAGGAAAGCTGATGATCCGGGAGAGTTGTACATTAGTGGAGAACGCAAACCGGATGGAATATTATATCTGAGAGAAAACAGGAGAAAGCTAAAATAGCCATTGAACAAACAAAAGGAAAGGTAAAAAGGAGCCGGATAAAAAGGTAAGTTAAGGCTTCAAAAGGAGAAAATCCACAGTGGGATGTCGTGTGGATCGATTCCATGCAGGCAGGTGTGCTTGTATACCGCAAGATGTGTGGAGCGAGGCAGATGTAACAAAAACACAGAGAACTCTTTCTGTATGGTTTAAAACCGTCAGGAGGAGTTCTTTTTTATTTAAAGCTTGTAAACGTTTGCAGGGAAATAAAAATAATTGCAAAATTACGAATAAAAACATACATAAAAAACGAAACAAACAATGGAAAAACGACAGTGTATACGTTTTCGCGAAAACTGAAAAACAATAAACTAAAACAGGGAAGGACAGAAGAAAAGCAGCTCTTTTTACTGGAAAAATAAGGAAAATACCATCTGCCATGCAAACGATTACACAATCCGTCGTGGAATCTCATACAAAACTGGTATATAAATACATCAAGCAAGACGTCGAAGCAGAAAACAATCACACAGCAAAAGGAGATCGGATATGTATATCGAATTAAAAGACATAAACAAAACATTTGGGAACTATAAAGCATCCGATCATGTAGAGTTTGGCATTGAAAAAGGAAAGCTGGTTGCCCTGTTAGGACCGAGCGGCAGCGGAAAAACGACGATTCTCCGCATGATCGCAGGACTGGAACATCAGAACAGTGGAGATATTTACATCGATGGAAAATGTGTCAATGAACTTCTGGTAAGAGAGCGCGGGATTGGATTTGTGTTTCAGAATTATGCACTGTTTCCTTATATGACGGTATTTGACAATGTGGCATATGGACTTAAGGTCCGCAAGGAAGATAAAAAAGTCATTGAGAAGAGAGTAGAGGAACTTTTAGAACTTGTGGATCTGAAAGGACTCGAAAAACGTTATCCGACGCAGTTGTCCGGCGGTCAGAGACAGCGTGTGGCATTTGCGAGGGCGCTTGCACCAAATCCGCAGGTACTTTTGTTAGATGAACCGTTTGCAGCGATCGATGCCAAAGTAAGAAAGGAACTGTGGAGCTGGTTAAAAGATATGATCGATAAGATCGGCATTACCAGTATTTTTGTGACACATGACCAGGATGAGGCCGTGGAGGTGGCGGATGAGATCATCGTGACCAATCAGGGAAGGGTCGAGCAGATGGGAACGCCGACAGAGATTTATAAAAATCCGAAGACACCCTTTGTGGCGCAGTTTATCGGAGAATCAGCAGCTATTACGGATTATGACAGACTGAAAGGATTTCATCTGTATCCGGGATGCAGCAGGGCAATCATACGGCCGGAATTTGTAAAGGCGGTCAGATATGGAACAGAAAAGAGATACCAGAGCCTGTATGCGGAAGGTATCGTGGAACAGGTTTCATTTCGAGGCAGCTGCTTAGAACTTTTAGTCAATGTCAATGGCATTTTATTAAAAACGGTACAGTCCTTTGGGGAGGAGCCGTTTCAAAAAGGGGAAAAAGTAGAGGTCATTGTATACCGTCTGTATGCGGTGGATGAGAAAGAGGCGCATCTGATACAGAATGAAGGATTCCAGGAAAATGAGATGTTTTATATATAGGAAAAAATTCTGTCCGGAGTGGCGGGCATTGTAAAGATGACGCAGGTTGTAGTTTTTGTTGGAAAACAGGGAGGATGAAAGATGAAGAAAGAAAAAAGAGTCATACAGGTAATTATAAAAAGTGGTCTGATCACATGGGTTCTGCTGCTTTTGATCTGGCAGACCGGTTCGTTATTTTACAGCGATGATTTTCTTCCGGGACCGGTTACCACATTTGCGGGAGCGGGAAAACTGGTGGCAAGCGGAGAGCTTTTCCGGGATATTTTAATCAGTATGCAGCGCGTGTTAAAAGGCTGGTTGCTTGGAATATTATTTGCCATTCCGGCGGGACTGTGCATCGGGCATTTTAAGAAGATCGGTGCGATTTTTGAACCATTCTTAAACTTTTTCCGGTTTGTTCCGGCGATCGGTTTTATCACATTGTTTCTGATGTGGTTTGGAGTCGGGGAAAAATCGAAAGTGGCACTGATTTTTTATGCGGTGATCTTTCCGGTCACGATCAACACGATCGCGGGGGTGCGGACGGTGGATGACGCACTGATCGAGGCATCCGAGTCGCTTGGTGCAGACGGGGTAAAGACATTTTTTACAGTGATCATCCCCTCGGCAGTCCCGAATATTTTTATCGGAATACGTCTGGGATTAAGCGGAGCGATCATCTGCATTGTGGCGGCAGAAATGTTAGCGGCATCGGAGGGAATCGGATATCTGATCTACACATCAAGACTTTATTATAAGACAGACTGGATCTTTATCGGTATTTTTACACTCGGTATCATTGGTTTTTTAGCAGACAGGATTTTGCAGTTTGTGGGAAGAAAAGCATTGAAACGGTTTGGTGTGAGATAGGAAGGGAGGAATCAGAATGGTTCAGAAATTAACACGGGATAATTATGAAAAGATTGCCGGAGAAAAAGAAAAGCCGGTAGTCATAGAATTTTTTTCACCGGAGTGCAGGCACTGTAAGATGACGGAAGTGGGGCTTAGGGAATTGTCAGAAGAGCAGCCAGATGCAGCAGTTTATGCGGCATGTGATATCACAAAGGAGGAAGCACTGGCAGAAAGATTTGATATCACGACACTGCCGACACTTTTATTTTTGAAAAATGGAACCATGAAAAACAAGCTGACCGGTTTTACACACAAACTGATCATAGCAGAAGAAATAAAAAAATTATCATAAGGAGTGAAGCGCATATGGGTTATCCAAGTATTTTTCCAACAGGAACAACAATTTATAAGAAAGAGAAAGCATACAGCGGTTATACGGTTTTTCCGTCCGCAAAGGGGGCACTTCTGATCGATATGAATGGAAATGAAGTGCAGCTTTGGGCAGGACTTGGAGGATTTCCCAATAAGATCCTGCCGGGTGGATATGTGATGGGGACGACCGGAACGAGAGGAGGAAAATATGCATATCAGGACCAGACAGACCTCGTTCAGGTAGACTGGGATGGCAATATCGTCTGGAAGTTTGACCATACGGAACTGGTTGCGGATCCGGGAAAAGAGCCTGTCTATATGGCAAGACAGCATCATGATTACCAGAGAGAGGGATCGACGGTGGGATATTATTATCCGGGCGGTGAGCCGGAAACCGGCCGTGGAAATACCCTGATCCTTACCCATGAGAATCTCTATAATCATGAAATATCAGATAAGAGACTGATCGATGACAAGATCATTGAAGTGGACTGGGATGGCAATATTTTATGGAGCTGGAGAGCGAGTGACCATTTTTCACAGCTAGGGTTTGATGAGGCGGCAAAGAATGCACTTTACCGGAATCCGGGACTGCACGGGGAAGCAGGCGGGGACTGGATGCACATCAACAATATTGCAACGCTGGGAGAAAACAAATGGTATGACGGCGGGGATGAGAGATTCCATCCGGATAATATTATTTTTGATGCGAGAAATTCCAACATACTTGGAATTATTTCAAAGAAAACAGGAGATGTCGTCTGGCGGCTCGGTCCAGATTTCAATGAAAATGAGGCGACAAGAAAACTTGGCTGGATCATTGGACAGCATCATTTACATATGATCCCGAAAGGACTTCCGGGGGAGGGAGACCTGCTGGTATTTGACAATGGAGGAGAAGGCGGATACGGTGTACCGAACCCTGCATCGCCGACGGGAGTCAACAATGCACACAGAGATTATTCCCGCAGCTGGAAAAACCGGAGGAAGTCTCCATTGAACCTGTGGATATCGAACATTTCCGCGTGCCGGGTTCACTGGATGGAACTGGAACAGGAAAGATCACGGTGATCGATGGTGTAGATCCTGAGAAGAGACAGATGACAGGCGGCGGAGATGAGGAAGACGAGGAGGAGAGAATCGATTTCTGCGTTGCGAGTGTGAAAAAGAAAGACTTAAAACAGTGAAAATAAGGAGGGATCGCTATGAAGAAGAGATGGATTTCATTTTTGGTCATACTGGGACTGACAGCGGGGCTGGCAGGCTGCGGCACACAGTCGTCACAGGCGGCAGGAGATACGAAAAAAGAAGATACACAGACAGCAGGGGATGCCAAAACGCAAGAGGTACAGACGGTCAGACTGGGTGTGATGACGGGAAACAGTGACCACTGGGTTGCGGAGGTTGGAACAGAGCAGGGAATTTTTGAAAAATATGGCATTGAGCTGAAAGTGACCGAATTTGCAGCCGGGATCAATACGATTGATGCGATCGTGACAGATCAGGTGGATATCGGGAATCTGGCAGACTATGCAGCGATCAACCGTCTGGGAAACACACAGGATGATACAGATTTACGCCTGATCGCTAATTTTTCATCCTCTTCCACCGGAAAACTGTATGTGAATCCGAAGGAAGTCACATCACTGACGGATCTTTCCGGAAAGGGTCTTGTGACGTTAGCCGGAACCGTATGGGATTACTGGAATGCAAAGACGTTAGAGCAGGCTGGAATTGAGGGGGATCAGCAGGTGCTTGTAAATGTGGACAGTGCACAGGCAGCCCTCGGAGTGATGACAACAGGTGAGGGTGTGGCATTCTGGGCATCCGGGACGAATGCAAAAAAACTTGAGGAAGCAGGGATGGAACCGCTTCTTACGATGGATGAACTGGGACTTCGCACGGATGCATATTTTATCACGACAGAAAAATATATAGAGGACAACAAAGAACTGCTCACAAATTATTTAAAGGCATTTCAGGAGACACAGGACTGGGTTTTGGAGTATCAGGAGGAAGCTGCTAAAATCGTGGAAGAAAAAACAGGGATTCCGCAGGATCAGTTTTTAGAGAATCTGAAACAGGAAAAACTGCTGATGGGATTTTCACAGGATACGAAGGAGCATCTGAATGAGATCAAAGACTGGGCACTGAAAGCGGGACGGTTTGAAAAAGACTTTAATCTGGATGACTTTGTGGATACAACGCTGTTGGAAAATGGAGGATTTTTAGAAACCACATAAAAATCACATATTCTTCTGCTACGATCAAAAGAAAAAGCAGGAGGAGCCAAAAAAATTGGATATCAGAAAAAAGCGGCTGTATATAGACGGTATGTCATGTATCAGCTGTCAGAATAAGATTGAAAAAAGATTAAAACGGGAAAAGGGAGTGCGGACCGCAGAGGTGAGCTATGCCGCAAAAACGGCAGATATCGCTTATGATGCGGATGAGATCTCGCTTGCCGGGATTAAAAAGATCATCGAAGAAACCGGATATGAAGTACTTTTAAGATCAGATAACCATAAATTTGATTTTGAAAGAATGGCCGGATTTTTACTGGTGATCTTTTCCTTATATGCATTGCTGCAGATGACAGGAATCTTAAATTTACTGGTTCCCGGACAGCTTGCCGAGACCGGGATGGGATACGGGATGCTCTTTGTGATCGGACTGCTGACCTCTGTGCATTGTGTTGCAATGTGCGGGGGCATCAATCTGTCCCAGTGCCTGCCGGATCAGGGAAGGAAAACGGAAAAGAAACATATGCTGCGCCCGGCATTTCTCTATAACCTTGGGCGGGTGTGCTCTTATACAGCGGTGGGATTTATTTTAGGTACAGTTGGAATGCTGATCGACGGCGGGGGAAGTACCGGACTGCCGGTGGTATTTCAGGGAATGTTAAAAATAATTGCCGGAGTGATCATGGTCATTATGGGACTGCGTATGCTTGGGATTTTCCCGTGGCATGCAAAATTTCATATCCGCATGCCGGGCATTGTCTATGAAAAGATCAGTGCAGAAAAAGCGAAAAGCGGGCAGCCGTTTGTTGTGGGACTGTTAAATGGACTGATGCCCTGCGGACCGCTTATGTCCATGCAGATCGTGGCACTTGCATCGGGGAATCCTGCAGCTGGTGCATTATCCATGTTTGCATTCAGCCTTGGCACCGTTCCGCTTATGATGGGACTTGGTTCAATGGTTATTTTACTGGGCAGACGGTTTGCAGGAAAAGTCATGAGTGTCGGTGCAGTTTTCGTGACCGTGCTTGGACTGGCGATGTTATCGCAGGGAGTCAATTTATCCGGGTTCTCCTTTTTTCCTGTAAACCAGACGGTGGCAGAAGCAGACCGGAATGGGGAAAGCGAGAACAGGGGACAGTCGGAAGGAGTGCAGACCGGAGCAGATGTGCAGTCGGAAGAAGTACAGGCAGAAGATGGAGTCCAGATTGTAAACAGTACACTTGATTTTGGCAGATACCCGGATATTACAGTGAAAGCCGGCATACCGGTAAAGTGGACCATCGATGTGCCTGAGGGGTATGTGAACGGGTGCAATTATGAGATGCTGCTCCGGGAATATGGCATCGCGCAGAGCCTGACAGAAGGGGAAAACGTGATCGAGTTTACACCGGATCAGGCGGGAATCGTGCAGTATACCTGCTGGATGGGAATGATCTGCGGCACGATTACTGTGACAGATTAGTACTTACGCACAAACTGGAGATGAAACGTTGTTTTCATTGAGAAACAGTCGGGAATGAAGAATAAGCTGTGTGATTTCATTGAAAAAGAAATGTGATGCCGCTATAATACAGATAAAAAATGGAAAAGGACGGGAAACGTGGAAGATTCAATGAATATTTTAGTGGTTGATGATGAGCCTATGATCCGTGAAGCGGTGGCATCCTATCTGGAAAAACAGGGATATCATGTTTTCCTCGCAGAGACAGGGAAGGCAGCATTTGAGGTCTTTGAGCGGGAAAAAATCGCATTTATTGTATTAGACCTAATGCTTCCGGATATTTCAGGGGAAGAACTGTGTGCAGAGATACGCAGAAGGTCCCGCGTGCCGATCATCATGCTGACAGCCAGAACGATGGAGGAAGATATGTTGAACGGTCTAAAGATCGGGGCAGACGACTATATTACAAAGCCGTTCAGCCTGAAAAATCTGTATGCCCGCATTCAGGCGGTTCTTCGGAGAACAGCGGCAGAGGATCAACCGGTCGCACAGAGATTTACTTTCCGGGATGGGGAGCTTGTGATCGACTGTGAGAATAAAAAGTTATACAAAGATGGCAGGGCTGTCGCGGTCACTCCGTTAGAATGGAAGATCCTGACGGCATTTGTCCGGTACCCGCAGAAAGTATTTACGAGAGAAGAACTGATCGCAGCCGCCTTTGATGATGCCTTTGACGGGTATGACCGGGTCATAGATACACACATCAAAAATCTGCGCAAAAAAATAGAAACAGATCCGAAAAAGCCGGTTTATATCCGCACGGTGCATGGAATTGGATATGGGTTTGGAGGAAATGAGCCATGAGACGAAAACTCAGCGTGCAGCTTACGGCGGGATTTGTCTGTATTGTCCTCGTGACCGTTTTTCTGATCAGTCTGACAGCAAATCTGTTGATCAGCAGAAGATTTGAAAAATATGTGGGGGAAAAGCAGAAAACTTTTTCCGGTGAAATGGCGGATTATCTGATCCCGCAGTATGATGGTTCTGAGAACAAGTGGAATCTCGACTATATTCATGGATTCGGAATGTATGCATTAAACAACGGTTATATCATAAAATTGTATGATGCGGATGAAAATGTGGTGTGGGATGCAATGAATCATGACATGGCAATGTGCCATCAGGTCATGGATAAGATCAGCACCCGGATGGAAACAGACAGACCGTACCTGCACGGTGATTTTGAAACAGACCGTTATGAACTGGATCAGCAGGGAAAAAGGATCGGCTATTTAGACGTAAGCTATTATAGTCCGTATTATTTTAATGAGGATGATTTTGATTTCTTAAGTTCCCTGAACGCTATTTTACTTGCAGTCGGGGGAATTTCCCTGGCGGGGGCAGTGCTTGCAGGCATGATACTGGCAAAACGTCTGATCGTTCCGATCGAAAAGGCAACGCAGCTTACCAGAAAAATTTCAGAGGGAAATTATAACGTCAGATTAAATCTGAAGATTAAAAATTATGAGCTGGCAGAGCTGACCGAAGCAGTAAATCATATGGCAGAAAATTTAGAGCAGCAGGAAAAAATACGCAGGAGACTGAATACCGATGTTGCGCATGAGCTGCGGACGCCGGTTGCAAATGTGTCGTCTTATCTCGAAGCGATCATTGAGGGAGTCTGGGAGCCGACGACAGAGCGTTTGAAAAGCTGCTATCATGAACTGGAGCGCATTTCAGGGATCATTTATGATTTAGAAAAGCTGCGTCAGGTCGAAGATGAAAATATGATTTTAAATAAGGAAGAAGTGGATTTACGGGAATTGTCTGAAACAGTGCGGATGGCATTTGAACCGGAACTTGAAAAAAAGCATCTTGAGTGTACCGTAGAGGGACATGCTGTAGTGATATGGGGCGACCGGAAACGTTTACAGCAGGTCATTTTTAATCTTTTGTCTAATGCAGTGAAATATTCCTTAGAAGGTGGAGTAATCTGTATGTGTGTTCATGAAAACAGCACGGAAGCAGTGTGGACGATCGAGGATCAGGGAATCGGCATCTCAAAAGAAGATCAGCCGATGATCTTTGAACGTTTTTACCGGGCAGACCGTTCGCGGAACCGCAAAACAGGCGGTGTCGGAATCGGACTGACGATCGTTAAGGCGATTGTTTCCGCGCATGGCGGGAAAATATCTGTCGAGAGTGAAGAGGGACATGGGGCAAAATTTATTGTCGCACTGCCGAAATATTAGACCTTGACGTTTCCCGCAAATTGCGCTATAGTACTCTCTACTTTGCAAAAAACAGTGTAGAAATGGAGAGTACTATGACATTTTATCAGGAACTTCAGCTCAGTTCGACAGGTTCAAAACAGCTCATCAAAAATACAACAAACAAAAAAGAAAAGAGACGTCATATCTTAATCTATAACTTTAAGGTTTATCTGGTGATGGTATTCTGTGTGGCGGTTGTGACCTTATACAGTAAACTGACCGGATCGGAAAACAGTGTGGTCGGAGTGACCGTTCTTTTGGCAGTGCTGGTGCTGCGCCAGGCAGATTTTGGGATCAAAACCACGCATGGACTGCTATCAATCGCCGGTATTTTTGGAATACTGATCGCGGGACCAAGGCTTAGCAATATGCTTTCGCCCATCCCGGCATTCTTTGTAAACGTATTCTGTATCATGCTTCTGATGATCTTAGGATGTCACAATGTGATCATGTACAACCATTCTACGTTTGTACTCGGTTATCTGCTGTTACAGGGATATGACGTGAGCGGACATGCGTATCTGCTGCGCGTGGAGGGACTGCTTGCCGGAATGGTGATCTGTATGGCGATTTTCTATAAGAACCAGAAAAACAGACCATACCGGAGAACTTTTTTGGATCTGTTCCGGGAATTTGATCTTTCCTCTGCCAGAAACCGCTGGTATGTAAAACTGACTTTCATTGTTTCCTCTGCGATGCTTGTGATGTCTCTTCTGGGACTTCCAAGAGCGATGTGGGCGGGGATCGCCTGTATGTCAGTCTGCCTGCCGTTTACCGGTGACTGCATGGGAAGGGCAGAAAAAAGAGGTCTTTTTAATATCGTGGGAAGCCTTGTTTTTGTGGCATTATATCTGATCCTTCCGGAATCCATGTATCCGTATATCGGCATGATTGGAGGAATCGGAGTTGGTTATTCTGCCGGCTATGCATGGCAGACGGCGTTCAATACGTTTGGGGCGTTGTCGATTGCGGCAGGATTGTTTGGACTGCAGAATGCAGTGATTCTGCGTATCGGGGCAAACATTTTTGGAAGTGTGTATACTGTGATCTGCAATAAAAGTCTGGACCGGCTGGCACAGGTGGTGGAACAGCGGAAAAAAGTAACTGCATAGAGGGCACTCACAAAAAATAAAAATCAAAGAATGAATCAAAGAAAATCCCCGTATACTGGAACAAGGGCATCCGTATACGGGGATTTTAGTGTGCTATGCAAAAAATCAGTCAGCTTGCTGCCACGGGGCAGATTCTGCTTCTTCTGGGAACACATCTGTATTTTACATTTCGTCTGCGGTTTATCCAGCGTAAGATCCCATGTGGGATCAGGCTTAGTTTTTCCGGGAAAAATAATACTTCCTACTCGGCACTTGCGACAGCGTTGGCGGCGACGATCGGGACGGGAAATATTATCGGTATCTCCACGGCGATCGCAGTCGGTGGGGCAGGTGCGGTGTTCTGGTGCTGGATCACCGGTGTGCTTGGAATTGCAACCTGTTATGGAGAATGTTTTTTGTCCATGAAATACCGCAAAACGGAAAAAGACGGAAAGAGGATCGGCGGTCCGATGTATGTGTTGGAGAGAGGCATGCAGCAGAAAGGACTTGCGGTCTTATTTTCTGTGTTTACGATATTAGCGTCGCTTGGGATCGGCAGCAGTGTGCAGGCACATTCGATCAGTGCGGCGATAACGGAACAGATACCGGTATCGCCGCATATCATCGGCATGGCAGCGGGGGTGCTTGCGGGGAAGGTGATCATCGGTGGCAGCCGGCAGATTGGAAAAGTATGTACCTGGCTGGTTCCTGTGATGAGTGCATTTTATTTAGGCGGATGTATTTTTATCCTGATGAAAAATTATACGGTGATCCCGGAGGCAGTAAAAATGATCGTGACCTCTGCGTTTGTGCCGGAGGCTGCTGCAGGGGGGGTGGTTGGGACAACGGTGATGGCGGGGTTAAGAACCGGGATTTCCAGAGGGCTTTTTACAAATGAGGCGGGACTTGGCTCAATTCCAATGGCAGCGGCGACGGCGCAGCATGCCTCACCGCGGGATCAGGCTCTTGTCTCCATGACAGGGCCTTTTTGGGATACGGTCGTCATGTGTGCAATCACAGGAATTGCTTCGGTTTCAAGTATGATTGCCCATCCGGGCAATTATGTGGGGGTGCCGGGGGAGCGGATGTGTTTTGCCGTATTCCGGGAACTGCCGGTGTGGGGCGATGAGATGCTGTCGGTTTCATTGGTCTTGTTTGCGTTTGCGACGATCATCGGATGGAATGTCTATGGCGAGTGCGCCGTGCGGTATCTGTTTGGGGAAAAGGGTGTCCGCATTTACCAGGTCGTTTATATGATGTGCGTTTATTTCGGCGCCGTGATTACTCTCGATGTGGTGTGGGGCATTTCGGATTTGTTTAATTTTCTGATGGCAGTGCCAAATCTGATCTGTCTTTTGGGACTGCGCCGGGAAATTGAAATAAAAGATACAAAAAAGAAATATTAATGTTTACGATACTAGACAAAACAGAAGCCGAAAGATTATAATAGGCAGTATGGTGTGCAGACAGCACATGTAAATATTAATAAGGAAGAAAGAGGTAACCGTATGTACATAATACAGTTTATCAGAGGATTTTGTATGGCACTCGCAGACAGTGTCCCGGGAGTATCCGGTGGAACCGTGGCATTTCTGCTTGGGTTTTACGATCAGTTTATCGACTCGATCGATGATCTGATCACCGGAAATATGGAAAAAAAGAAAACAGCGTTTTTCTTTCTGATCAAGCTCGGTATCGGCTGGGTAACAGGAATGGTTCTTGCGATTCTGATCCTTGCAAATGTTTTTGAATCCCATATTTATGCGATCAGTTCATTATTTATCGGATTTATAATTTTTGCAATTCCGATTGTAGTCCGTGAAGAATTGGACACACTAAAAGGGAAATATGCATATTGCCCGTTTGTACTGGTTGGGGCAGCCATTGTGTGTGCCATCACCTATTTTAATCCGGTTGGCGGCGGAAACAGTGTAAATCTGGAACATCTGACAGTCACAACAGGAATTTATGTATTCATAGCAGGCGCAGTTGCAATCTGCGCAATGGTGCTTCCTGGTATTTCCGGTTCCACACTGCTTTTAATTATGGGACTTTACCTGCCGATCGTGACGGCGATTAAAGATATCCTGCATTTAAACTTAAAAAGTTTTCCGACAGTATTCGTATTCGGATGTGGTGTGTTAGTCGGTATTTTCAGTATTGTAAAGCTGATCCGTAAGGCATTAGAGCGTTTTCGGGCGCAGATGATCTTTCTGATCGTCGGACTGATGCTTGGTTCTATTTATGCTGTGATCATGGGCCCAACAACACTGGATACCCCACAGCCTGCAATGACGATCCACAATTTTTCCATCCTGTTCTTTATCATAGGTGGGGTAGTGATCTTTGGTTTGCAGCAGATGAAAAAAATTAAAAAATAAACATTTGAGGGCAGTGTGAAAATAAGATTTTCACACTCAAGTTTGTGCTTACGCCCAAACTTGTCATGCGTAAAGTGCAGCGTAAAAATGGAGAATACTATGAAAAAGTTACTGGTTTATTTAAAAGACTATAAAAAGGAAAGTGTATTAGGTCCGCTTTTTAAATTGCTCGAGGCAACCTTTGAACTGATCGTGCCGCTGGTTATGGCGGCAATCATTGATACTGGTGTTGCGACCGGGGACAAGTCCTATATTATGAAAATGTGTATGGTGCTGGTACTGCTTGCAGTGATCGGTCTGACCTGCTCGATCACCGCACAGTATTTCGCGGCAAAGGCGGCAGTCGGGTTTGCAACAAAACTGCGCCATGCGCTGTTTGCACACATTGAGAGCCTCTCTTTTACAGAGATGGATACTGTTGGAACGGCAACACTGATCACGAGAATGACAAGTGATGTCAATCAGGTGCAGAACGGCGTGAACCTTGTGCTGCGTCTGTTTCTGCGTTCCCCGTTTATCGTGTTCGGCGCAATGGTCATGGCATTTACCATCGATGTCAAAGCGGCACTGGTGTTTGTCGTTACGATCCCGCTTCTTTCCATAATCGTATTCGGTATCATGCTGATCAGTATTCCGCTTTATAAAAAGGTACAGTCAGCGCTCGATAAGGTGCTTGGGATCACAAGAGAAAATTTAACAGGAAGCAGGGTGATCCGTGCTTTTAATAAGGAAGATGATGAAAAAGTACATTTTAATGAAAATAATGATCTTCTGACAAGGGCGCAGATCTATGTCGGAAAGATATCAGCACTAATGAATCCGCTTACCTATGTGATCATCAACGGTGCGATCGTGGTGCTTGTCTGGACCGGTGCAGTCCGTGTTGATAACGGATATATCACACAGGGTGAGGTGGTTGCGCTGATCAACTATATGTCACAGATCTTAGTGGAGTTAGTGAAGCTTGCAAACCTGATCATCAATATCAATAAATCCATTGCATGTGGAAACCGTATCCAGTCCATTTTTGAGATGCAGCCATCCATCACGGACGGATCAGGCCAGAAAGTGGATAAGGTGCGGACGGATACCGCTGACAGATCAGAAGAAGCAGAGTATGCCGTGGAATTTTCACATGTAGGATTAACCTATGCGGGTGCCGGAGACGAATCTTTAACGGATATTGATTTTAAGGTAAAAAAAGGCGAGACGATCGGTATCATCGGAGGAACCGGTTCCGGAAAATCTTCGGTAGTCAACCTGATCCCGCGGTTTTATGACGTGACGTCCGGTTTTATTAAAGTGGACGGAAAAGACGTCAAAGATTATCCGCTTGAGGAGCTGCGTGGAAAGATCGGTACGGTTTTACAGAAAGCCGTGTTGTTCCATGGAACGATCCGCGAGAACTTAAAATGGGGAAACCCGGATGCGACAGAAGAAGATCTGAACCGTGCCATCACAGTTGCGCAGGCAAAAGAGTTTGTCGACAACAAAGAGGGCAGACTTGATTTTGAAATCGAACAGGGCGGAAAAAACCTTTCCGGCGGACAGCGCCAGCGTTTAACGATCGCACGTGCAGTCGTAAAGAAACCGGAGATACTCATTTTAGACGACAGTGCATCCGCACTTGATTTTGCAACGGATGCAGCTCTTCGAAAAGCCATCCGCGAAATGGAAGGAGAGACGACCGTCTTTATCGTTTCCCAGCGAGCTGCTTCAATCCAGCATGCAGACCGCATCGTTGTGCTTGATGATGGAAAGATCGTCGGACTTGGAACCAGCGAAGAGCTGTTAGAAAGCTGTGAGGTATATCAGGAAATCTACAACTCACAGTTTAAGAAACAGGAAGGAGGTAAGACGGCATGAAAAAAGTAGTGACAGACCAGCAGAAGACAACAGTAAAAAAAGTGCTTGATTACATCCGGAGATACTGGTTTTACCTTGGCTTATCGATCGTGCTTGCGGCAGTTACCGTGGCACTGACTCTTTATATCCCGATCTTAACAGGACGTGCAGTCGACCTGATTATCACGAAGGGACAGGTTGATTTTGCAGGAATCCTTGTGATCTTAGAGCGTATGGCAGTGGTGATTTTGCTCACGGCAGCCGCGCAGTGGATCATGAATGCATGCAACAATAAGATTACTTACAATGTGATCCGTGATATCCGGAAAGAAGCGTTTGAGAGGATCGAACATTTACCGCTTAAGTATATTGATTCCCATTCTTATGGAGAGGTGGTCAGCCGTGTCATCGCGGATGTTGATCAGTTTGCAGATGGTCTTCTGATGGGATTTACACAGTTTTTTACCGGAATCGTGACAATTTTCGGTACACTGATCTTTATGCTGACGATCAGTGTGAATATCACGGTTGCGGTCGTGGTCATCACACCGTTATCATTGTTTGTTGCAAGTTTTATTGCAAAAAAGACATTTTCCATGTTCAAACTGCAGTCTGAGACGCGGGGCGAACAGACCGCTTTCATCGAAGAGATGGTTGGAAACCAGAAAGTCGTGCAGGCATTTTCACATGAGGATGAGGCGTTAGAGCAGTTCGACGAGATCAACGGAAGACTGCAGAAATATTCACTGCGCGCGATCTTCTTTTCAAGTATCACGAACCCGGCAACACGTTTTATCAACAGCCTTGTCTATGCGACAGTCGGTGTCATCGGTGCATTTCTTGCCATCAGAGGAAGCATTACAGTCGGACAGTTATCGAGTCTTTTAAGTTATGCGAACCAGTATACGAAGCCGTTTAACGAGATCTCCGGTGTCATCACCGAGCTGCAGAATGCACTTGCCTGTGCTGCCCGAGTGTTTGAACTGATCGAGGAGCCGGTCGAGAAGCCGGATGCAGAGAGTGCGAAAGTGTTAGAGAAAGCGGACGGAAGCGTAGAACTGTCCCATGTATATTTCTCTTATACGCCGGAACAGAAGCTGATCGAGGATTTCAACCTTTCCGTACAGCCGGGACAGCGCGTGGCAATCGTAGGGCCTACGGGCTGCGGTAAGACGACGCTCATCAATCTTCTGATGCGTTTTTATGATGTGAACAGTGGAGAGATCCGTGTCAGCGGAACACCGATCGGTGAAATGACCAGAAAGAGCCTCAGAAGCAATTATGGTATGGTATTGCAGGAAACGTGGTTAAGGAGTGGAACGATCCGTGAAAATATCACGATGGGAAAACCGGATGCCACGGAGGAAGAGATCATCGCAGCGGCAAAAGCATCCCATGCTCACAGCTTTATCAAGCGTCTGCCAAAAGGATATGATACCGTGATCTCGGAGGATGGCGGAAGTCTTTCGCAGGGACAGAAACAGCTCCTTTGTATCACGAGAGTCATGCTGTGTCTGCCGCCGATGCTGATCTTAGATGAGGCGACATCCTCGATTGATACGAGAACCGAGATCAAGATTCAGGAAGCATTTGCGCGTATGATGAAAGGACGTACCAGTTTCATCGTTGCGCATCGCCTCTCCACGATCCGAGAAGCAGATATCATTCTTGTCATGCGGGATGGAAATATTGTGGAACAGGGAAAACATGAGGAACTGTTAGAGAAAAATGGATTTTATGCAAAACTGTATAACAGCCAGTTTGCAAAATAAAATGTAAGAAAAATAAGAACAGCCGTATTTTGAGGTGACCTGTGATCGTCAGATAATGAAGCAGCGGTCAGAATGTCTCAAAGTCCGGCTGTTTTTATGAAGTTTATTTGAAGGTGTTTCTAAGATCAGTAGATCATGCGGTTTCCGCTGATACATTCTGTGGTGGAAGTTTCTATGTAATGGAGAGCACCGTCTACGTCCCTTGCACGGACGAAATTATAAATGGATAAGGCACTCTGGTATAATTCCTCGATGCTGTATTTTATTGCATAGCGCACCCACAGGCTGCAAACAAGGTCGCGGAAAGAGGTAAAAAACAGCGGCAGAAGCATATTTCCACTGATAAAACTCAGTTCGTGGCTGAATTCAAAGATCGATGCAGCGGCATCCTCCGGGGTGGAGGAATTTTTTAATTTGTCCAGATAAAAGGTAAGTCCCTCGATTTCAGCGTCACTTGCTTTTTCAATCGTAAGGCGGGCTGCAAGGTTCATAAAAAGAATACGCACTTCGAGGATGGAACGGATCTCATCACTGCTTAAAGAACCGCCATTATATTTCATAATGGAAACTAAGGTGTCCATAGTTCCATTTCTGCGGTAATCTTCCACGAACGTACCGATCCGTGGTTTTACCACGACAAACCCCTTCTTTTCAAGTTCGGCGATACCGGAGTTGACGACGGCACGTGAAACCTGCATGGATGAGGCAAGTTCACGTTCGGATGGGAGTTTCGTGCCAATCGGAAGTCTGCCGGAAATGATCATATTTTCAAGTTCGGATATAAATAACTCTTTGAGTGATGGTGCATTTAATTTTTGAAATTCCATAAAATTTATACCTCTATTGTGTCAAAAATATTTGTGGTATGGTCACATACCACAAATAATTTTAGGGTTTCCCGGAAAAAAAATCAAGAAAATGTTGTCGAAAGTGTTCAAAAAAACATACAAAAAATGAGTGATATTTTTTGACAATTTATGACAAAATGCATATAATAGAACTATATCAGAAAGAAGAGAGAGAGGATTGCCGATGAGGTCTTTACAGTCTAAATTTCTGGCTTTGACGGTAGGATGTGTACTTCTTTCAGCGCTGGCACTTGGATATGTTGGTTTTATATATACGCATAAACTTGTAAATGAGGATTCCGCGCAGTTCATGAATCTGTTTTGCGAGGATAAGGCAGAGGAGATCAATGCAACGCTGACAAGTATTGAACAGTCCGTGAATATGATTCAGGATTATACAATAGAACAGTATGGCGAACTTGGAAAAAACGGGATGGACAAAGACAATACCGATGTGCTGGTGAAGAAAGTGCAGGAGGTTGCCTTACATACTGTGAAAAATACAGAAGGATCACGCGGAGTCTATATGAGAGTGAATCCGGAACTTGCTGGTCCCCAGACAGGATTTTTCTGGTACAAGGATGAAAATGGCGAAGTTACTGAAGATTCCCTTGTCGATTTTTCAAAATATGCACAGGATGATAAGGAGCATGTCAACTGGTATTATGAGGCACTCGAAAAAGAAGAGGCGTTCTGGATGGAGCCGTATGACAATAAGAATAAAAATGACTGGATTATTTCTTATGTGGTGCCGATATACAGAAATGAAGACTTTATCGGTGTTCTGGGCATGGATATTGATATGGCACTGCTGAAAGAAAAGGTGGATTCTGTACAGATTTATGAGAGCGGTTATGCTTTCCTTGCAGGAGCAGATTATGTAATTTATTATCACCGTGATTATCCGGAAGGACTTGATGAAGAAAATACACATGGAAAGATCAGAAAGGTCTTAAATTTACTGTACAAAAAAGGAACACAGGATAATCTTGTCGGTTATAATCTGGATGGCATAAAGAAGAAAATGACCGCCAGACAGTTGGAAAATGGTATGTTTTTTGTTGTCACCGCACCGGCAAAGGAGATCAATGCGTCGAGTAACCGTATTATCCGATTGTTTTTGGTTTCAACGCTGTCTATCATGTTTATATCGGTTTTGATCACAATCCATGTTACCAGGGAAATGACGCGTCCGCTCAAAGAACTTACGGAAGCTGCACAGAAGGTTGCCGGTGGTGATCTTGAGGTCAATATCGACTGTGAATCCAAAGATGAGGTTGGTGTACTTGCAGACAGCGTGCAACAGATGGTAAATCACCTGCGGCATTACATTGACTATGTGAATGAGCAGGCGTATACGGATGCCCTGACAGGCGTTGCCAATAAAGCTGCATATAAAGAGTATGTGGATAAGTTAGATAAACGTGCGGCTGATGAGAAGATCAAATATGCAGTTGTAGTCATGGATATCAATAACCTTAAAAAGATCAATGACAATTTTGGACATGAATTCGGTGACATGCTGATCAGGGATGCAAGCAGACTGATACAAAATGGATTTAAAGACCATATCGTATACCGCATCGGAGGAGACGAATTTGTGATCATCATCGAACAGGCCGAAAAGGCAATATGTGATGAGTTGCTGAGAAATTTTGATGATGGCATTGTGGTTTTCAATAAAAACAATACAAAGTATGAACAGAAAATACAGATTGCGCGGGGAATCGCATTTTATGAGCCGGACTGCATAGATTCTTTTGCATCCGTATTCCGTGAAGCAGATCATGCAATGTATGAGAATAAGGTTATGCAGAAATCAATGCAGACTGCGCCGCCTGCTGCGGGACAGTCTTAGGTAATAAAAACATATGGAGGATAAAAAAATGGGCGATGATAAAAAGATGGCATGGAAAAAACTGCTAAGCATTTTTGGTGTGTTTTTCCTGATTATGGCAGTATGGCAGATTGTTGTACTTGAGCTGTTGAAAAATGGAGTGATCGGCACAATGGTTGCGATGATACTGATCTGTGCTGCAACAGTAATCATTTTCGGGTTAGTGTTTGCATTAATCAGGACACTTTTGGATGTTTTCAGACAGCTTATGGGCGAAGGCACAGAGGCAGGAGGTTCCGGTGGTGTTGCAGAGAAGGCAAATAAACTTGCGGAGAAAGATGGTGAGATCGGACAGCTTGTGCGTACATTTCAGGAGTCGATTACTTCATTTTCACAGATTGTACTTGGCATTAAAAGGGCGACGAAGGAGCTTGGTGAGGTTTCGGAGGATTTCAAACATATCTTTAAGAGTATGACAACTTCTCTGGAACAGACCGAGCAGGCAGTTACCACCATTACCGATAATACAATATCCCAGGCAGATCATACCGTTGATATGAAAGAGAAGATCGACGCTATCAGCAGAACGATTGATGAAATTGCTGAAAATGTTTCGATGTTAGCACAGAGTGCAGAGCATATGAAAGAGAGCAACAAAGCAGCAGAAGCAATCATGGAGGAACTTGTAAATATCAGCAAAGAGAGCGGCATTGCGATTGAAAATGTAAGACAGCAGACAGATCTGACCAACCAGTCAGCGCAGGAGATCCGTACGGCAACAGAGATCATAGCCGGAATTTCTAATCAGACAAACCTTCTTGCATTGAATGCAAGCATTGAGGCTGCAAGAGCAGGGGAACATGGAAGAGGATTTGCAGTTGTTGCGGAAGAGATCCGTACGTTAGCAGATCAGTCAAGAGAATCAACAGAGCAGATCAACCAGATTGTCAATACATTGATTGACAATTCAAATATCAGTGTAGAGATCACGCAGAAGGTATCAGAAGCGTTTGTAAAACAGAATGAAAAGATTCATGATACAGAAGAGATTTTCCGTTCACTGAATGAGGAAATCAAGAATACAAGCGATGCGGTAGATGGAATCAGTGAAGAAGTAAGTGCGTTAGATGATCATAAGACTGTGATCGAGAGTGGAATCACATCTCTGACAGAGTTTGCGGAGCAGAATGCTGACAGCGCCAAAGTAACGACCGAGAATATGGAAGAATTCCAGCAGATCGTTGACCAGTGCAATCAGGCGACAGAGCGGATTGTGACAGTATCAGATGAGCTGGTAGGTTACCTCGGAAAAGTAAACGCAAATGTAAAAGATAAAATAGGTGGACGTAATTAAAAAATAAATCGGAAATGGAGAAAAGAGTACCGCATGAGCAATTGTGCGGTATTTTTCAATACTATGAGAACAGAACAGAAAACATCAGTAAAAAACAGCATAGGAAGACTTGTCTTTGTCGGAATCAGTGTCTTGCTTCAGGTGATATGGATCATCAACCTTTTCTTATGGCTGAACCGTTATTCAGCGGCAATTTCCCTTTTTTCCACGCTGATCGCAGTCTCAGTTGTCTTTGCAATATACGGAACGCATGGAAATATGGCATTTAAAGTGCCATGGATGCTTCTGATTGCAGCTTTTCCGATTTTTGGATTGTGTGTGTTTCTGTTATTCGGGCGTTCGAATCTGACGAGGAGCATGAAAAAACGTTATGAATTGATCGATGAGGAACTTTTTCCTTTTTTAAACGGTGATGATGAGGTCATAAAAGAACTGCAGGAAAAAGATTTGTCGATTGCAAATCAGTCGGATTATATCTGGAAATACGGGCATTATCCGGTATATCATAACACAGATGTAGCATTTTATGCGGATGCGTCACAGGGGCTGGAGGCACAGCTTGCAGAACTGAAAAAAGCAGAACATTTTATTTTTATGGAGTACCATGCAATCGAGCAGGCGGAATCGTTTGAGCGGATTTTAAACGTTTTGAAAGACAGAGCTGCACATGGTGTGGAGGTACGTATTTTTTATGATGATGTCGGAAGTATCGGTTTTATCAATCATGATTTCCGTAAACGCATGGAAGAAAATGACATTGCATGCCGTGTATTCAATCCGATTATTCCGGTATTGTCCGTATTTATGAATAACCGGGATCACAGAAAGATCACGGTCATCGATGGAAAGGTGGGATTTACAGGGGGATATAACCTTGCAAATGAGTATTTTAACATTACCCACCCGTACGGACACTGGAAGGATACCGGTATCCGCTTAGAGGGGGATGCGGTAAAAAGCCTTACTGTCATGTTTCTTGAAATGTGGAATGCCGTGAAAAAAACAGATCAGGATTATCAGAAGTATCTGCCAGAGACAGATTATCAGGCGAAACAGGATGGTTTTATCCAGCCGTATGCGGACAGTCCGTTAGATGACGAGCACGTCGGAGAGAGTGTTTATATGAATCTCATTGCACATGCAAAAAAGGAGATTTATTTCACAACCCCGTATCTGATCATCACAGATGAGATGAACCGGGCACTGGGACTTGCAGCAAAACGCGGGGTGGATGTGCGGATCGTCACACCGGGAATCCCGGATAAAAAACTGATCTACAAAGTGACACGTTCTTATTATGCAGGACTGGTGCGACAGGGGGTGCGTATTTATGAATACACACCTGGATTTATTCATGCAAAACAGTGTGTCTGCGACGGGGAAGCGGCAACCTGTGGCACGATCAATATGGATTATCGCAGTTTGTATCTTCATTTTGAAAATGGGGCTTTTTTGTACAACTGTGATGCGGTGAAGGAAATGCGGAAGGATTTTGAACATATTTTTGCCGAGAGTACGGAAGTGACAGAAAAATATAAGAGCGGGCGATCCGCTGTTTTGCGTGGAACCCAGTGCCTTTTACGGTTGTTTGCACCTTTGATGTAAAAAACGCACTTTCTATTATTCATGACAATAGAATGTTCGCAGAGTGTGCATTCTATTGTATGAAATCTTCACAGAAGTTTAAATAAATTTTTGGTAAAAGTATGGTAAAATAGTAATTAGAAGGTAACCGGTCAGGAGAAGCCGTTACAAAATAATGTTTCTAAGGAGAAAGTCAAATGGAGTACATGGATATTGAAACAGTCAAGGAACTGGATCATGTTTTTGGGGACATTGAGGAGTTACAGAAGTTTCGCTGTCTGATGATGCAGTACGAATGTGCGATGTTAGAGGTAAAGACAAAGCTGGATGTATTAAATACAGAGCTGTCGGTCCAGAACAGCAGAAACCCGATCGAGTCGATAAAATGCAGGATCAAGGAACCGGACAGTATCATGAAGAAAATGAAGCGTCAGGAGATCCCGTTTTCGGTGGACAACATTGAAAAAAATTTAAATGATATCGCAGGTGTCCGCGTTATCTGCTCTTTTCCGGATGATATTTATACATTAGCGGATTATCTGGAAAAGCAGGATGACATCAAACTCATCAAGAAAAAAGATTACATCAGCCATCCGAAGCCGAATGGCTACCGCAGCCTTCATTTGATTCTTGAAGTGCCGATTTTTCTGACCAACGAGAAAAAGATGATGCGCGTGGAAGTGCAGTTCCGTACCATTGCAATGGATTTCTGGGCGAGCTTGGAGCACAAGTTAAAATACAAAAAAGATATAGACAATGCACAGGTCATTTCACAGGATCTCTGCTTCTGTGCGGAGCTGATCTCACAGTTAGACGGCAGGATGCAGCAGATCAGGGAGCGGCTGGAAGAGAAGAAAGATGATACACAATCCAATATTACCGGGGTTTGATTCAGACCCCGGATGATGAGAAAGTCGATTTAAAGAAACTGCCGGTGCAAAGGGAATCCAGGTGCTATGGAGTGAGCCGGTTTAAACAGATCAGTCCTGAAACTCCCTGTAATGTTTCAAAAACAGATCCGCAAGATTTCCCTGAAGCGTTACCCCAAGATCGGTCAGGGTAGCGGAGAGTGCTTCTAAAGCAGGAACCATATGTTCTAATCTTGCATTTTCGCCCATGTGTCCGATACGGATCACTTTTCCGGACAATTCATCAAAGGAGCCGGCAAGCATAATGTTATATTTTGTGCGCATCTCATCTAAGATGGATTTTGCATCGGTACATTCCGGGATATCAAAAACCGTTACGGTGTTTGAGTAACCGCTCTGCAGATGAAGTTTTAATCCTGCTTCTTTGACGGCTGCCCTGGTGGCGGAACCGATCCTTGCATGACGCTCATACAGGGTTTTATCGCCGGCGATCAGGTTAAATGCAGCGCGCAGACCGTAGATATCGCTGATCGGCATGGTGTAAGGAAACCATTTCTTCTCATAGTAACCATCGAAAGCCATCAGATTTGCATAGAAAGATGCAATCGGGGTTTTGCGGTTTTTCATTTTTTCTTTTGCATCATCACTCACCACAACAAAAGTAAGACCAGGAGGTGCAGAGACTGCTTTCTGGGAACCGCCGCAGAGAAGATCGATCTGAAAGTCATCGACGCAGACTCTCTCGCCAAACATACCGGAAACAGAGTCAACGACCGTTAAAATGCCATACTGTTTGAGCAGCGGACAGATTCTGCTGATATCATTTAACATCCCGCTCGGTGTGTCACAGTGGACAACGGTGGCGTAAGCGTAGTCGTGATGATCTTTTAAGTATTCCGCGAGTGCGTCCACATCCAAAGTGTTCTCGTAATCGGCATGGTAAAGTTCCGGGATGCCGCCGTACATGCTGACAAAGTCGGCAAATCCTTTACCGTAGATACCGTTATCGATGACAAGTACTTTATCGCCCGGCTCTGTCAGGGAAGCGCAGGCAGCTTCCAGTCCTAAAATTCCTTCCCCGTCTAAGATCAGCGTCTCATTTTTCGTGCCAAGAAGGCTGCTGATCAGCTCGCAGGTCTCTTTGTAAAAATCATAAAATTCTTCATCCAGATCAGGATTTGTGCAGGCAAAACTGCGCGCACGCCTTACTGTTTCCGGCACCTGTGTCGGTCCGGGAGTCATGATCTTGTACATAATAATCTCCATTCTTATCCGTTTTTCAATGAAAACAACGTTTTCATTTGCATCTCAAGTTTGTGCGCAAGCACAAATCTTGTGTGTGAAAAATCTCATTTTTCACACGAATCCTCTTTTCTGAAAAATAAATTATTTAAAAATGATTTTGTTTGCTGCTTTGCGAAGCGGCTCGATAACGATCAGAACCACAACGGCTGCAACACCGATCTGTACCAGATTTCCAGGAATGGAAGTAAACGGTGCGATCCAGTTCCCATAAATAATTCCTTCTGCGATATAGTAGCCGACTACTTTGATCACGCAGGCAGCAACGATTGCAAGTGCGTCAAAGCCAAGACCGTGATGCTTTTCTGTAATTGCGCCGACTACATAACCCATGATGGCTACAATCACAAAAGTGAAAGGTGCCCATGCAGTCCAGCCGGAGAGCAGATCAAAAAGTCCCATGCCAATGCCGCCGGCGAGTGCACCGCTTTTTTTGCCAAATAAAATCGCGCAGATGAAAAGTGGAACGTTGCCAAGGTGGATCAGTCCGCCGTTTGCGGTGATCGGAAGTCTGACATTGACGAATGCGGTAAATACATAGGTCAGTGCGATGAAAAGTGCCGTGATAGTCAGAAACTGTACCTGACCGATTGAATTTTCTGCTTTTGCAGCTGTTGTAGATGTTGTGCTCATATTCTTTTCTCCTCATTTGTTTCGTATGACCGATTTTTAACAGTCATTTGTTTATGCCTATCTTAAACGCACACTGGTTTATTTTAAAATGCCAGTTAAGTGAAAAATGAGCAGACCAGTTTATGTGGACTTTTTATGCTCTGCTTCAATACAACATAAAAAAGAGTGCCGGAAAGCCGACACTCTTTTTTAAATCCATTGTTTACAATATCTTAATCTAACAAATAAAAACTGGTTCTATTTAAAAAGAAAAAGGTACATGTGAAACTACTGATTGTGCTGGTAGTAATTATTTTACTACTGTAACGTTGGTTGCCTGAGGTCCTTTAGCGCCTTCTACTACTTCGAATTCTACAGTAGCGCCTTCTTCCAGGGATTTGAAACCATCCATGTTCAGACCTGAGTAGTGTACGAATACATCATTGCCCTGCTCGTCAGAGATGAATCCGTATCCTTTTTGGTTGTTAAACCATTTTACTGTACCTTTGTTCATTGAAAAGTACCTCCAAAAAATATTACTGGCTGTATTTACAGCTAGTTAGAGCATATCATAACGGTTTTGAAAAGTAAAGGAAAAAAACGGATATTTTTTAACCTAATTTCTCAATAACAATATTGTGGTTTTTGAGAAAAATCTCAACCAGTCTGTCCCATTCGTGCTCTAAGGATTTATCGGTGGAAAAGATACGATAGGATACACCGGTCGTGAGCATAAGGTTTCCATTCTGGAACTTCAGATTCAAAAACATGCCGGTCACATCCTGTGGTGTAAAAGGCGTCTGCATACTGGCAAGCGTGCGGGATAAATTGTCCGGTGAGAGCAGAAAAACAAACTTAAAATAAGAAGGTGTCCGTTTTCCCTTGATCAGATCAAAGCAGTGCTGGCGCACTCTGCCGTAGGGCAGAAACACAAGGCCGGATAACCCCTGTTCTTCTAATTCTTCACTGGAATAAAAGTCCGGTGTGACCGTTCCGTCAAAATTCCACACAGCATCTTTCTGGATCGTGGCTTCTTTTAATAAGAAATGATCGAATGTATCAGAGCATAAAAGCTGATTCATAAAATTTTTAAGTTCTGGGATATTGAGCGCTAACATGCGGTATACCTCTTTCATAAGCTGATGGTGTGGTGCTGGAGTTTAAAGGTGGATTTTAATTTCTGCAGGTAACTTGCGCAAAGCTGATGCTGATTTTGTTCCGATGTCCGAAAATAAGAAAAACTAAGTATGCCTGATTTAGATTATTTCGGAGTGACGTGTACGTCCTGAACGTGCCATCCAGGCACATCAGGACTTGTGCTGCCGTCCGTGGCAGCACAACACTGTATACATACAGGCATACTAAGATTTTCTAATTTTCTACCAAAGTCACAAAATAATCCTCAGCTTTGCGCAAATTACTAATTCAGGTATCATGATCCACCTTTAAACTCCAACATCACATCCCCATTGTACCATAAAACACCCGGAAACAAAATAAAGGATGTAATCTTTCTGATTTTATAGT
>UMDY01075467.1_pt1 | contig 34511 bp, 18 predicted proteins | sample 1964591 | NCBI WGS metagenome assembly UMDY01 (sample SAMEA4836004, study PRJEB28245) | human gut metagenome | biome: gut microbiome; material: fecal sample | place: Denmark | collected 2008
CTGTTTCAGGAACTTCTGTAACAGCAGGTGCAAATAGCAGTACGTCAAGTCGAGAGGGTAATTTGGAATTGACTCAAACACAGACATCTGATTATAGTGGCTCTACTAGTAGTTATAAGTCAGATTCCTCCAGTTTAAACGTCCCCTTGGATCAGATGGGTGCAGATATCAAGTCCGTCAACTTCATACATCTGAGTTACAGCTGGCAAAGCAAGGATGGTGCCTATGACATTTACAGCGTATATGCCTCCGCCAGTTATAAAGTCACCTCCACTGTCATCGTGGAATGCAGGCTCACCTACGGTTCCTCCCTCGGGGCGGGTGCGGAGAACTACGCTTTCACGATATCCTCCGGAAGCACGACATCGTCAGCCCGGAAGTGCTATACCTTCACCGGGGATTATCCGGGAGTCATGCCGGGAACCGGCAGTGTCAGACCTTCAGAGGATGAAACCTACCGCTACTCCTTCCTGGAGTAGACTCTGTAGGAATCCGGCAGTAATACCGTCTCCTTATGTCGGTTAATAGCGGATGCGATGTGCCCCTGCCGGATAAAGGGTAATAATTAACGACGAATAAAAAATTAATGTATGAACAAGAATATAGCCAATAACAGTCAGATGATAAATAAGAAAATATTTGTAGCAGGCAAGGTGTATGACCTGCAAGTAATGGACAAGGATACGGTCGAGGCGTCAGTTCAAGAGTATCTGGACAGTACAATCGGTAAGGGCAGGGTCAGGTTCGAACTGTGCACAACCGGTAATATGACCGCCATGTTCTTCCACCGGGGACTTGACTACAGTGTCTATAATGCTGACCCGGTAAAGGATATCATGGATGCCGATGCCTTCATGATGACCGCCCACGAATATGACGGTTTTGAGATGCCCCGGCCTTTTCCTGTAATTACAGGTTGTGTATATCCTTATCGGATAAAGCAGACCGATTTCCTGGATGCATACCGGAAGAGTGCCAAAATTCTCGGGACAAGTAGGGTAAAGAATGCATGGCTGGATATAGCTCCTCAGTCCATTGTGCTGAGGGTGCAGGTTGGATAAATGCCGGATGTAAAAAAAGGACATAAAAACGGATAATACAACGAGGGTGAAATTAGGTGTTAGTCCCGATTAATATTAGAGTTTTTTCTTATAATTAAAGGAAGTCACTGTACAGAAGTATGGTGACTCCTTTTATTTTTTGTTTGCAGAAGAATCGGATGAATGTTTTTTGTCATCAATCTCTCTCTGTCGCACTATGAAAAACAATGGAATTTTTTATTTGCTTGATAAACGCTTGGAAGGAATTATTTCTTCTCGAAGAAAATAAAAGTTATGCTATGGTTTCTACCGTTATCATAGAATATAGATTTGTTTATGGTTCTTCTGCCGAAATCGAGCGCTATATATTCACCATATTCTCCAGAGCCCCTTTCTTTGGTAAAAGAAATGTTATTGCTTTTGAATAAATCATCCGAAGACCACTGAAAGAAGTAGTGTCAGATTCTCTAAAGTTGATATATGTTAACATCTCTTTCTAGTCTAGATATTATAAGAATCTGGTGCCAATATTACCTTTGTTAATTGATTATGTGTGAATGATATATCATAAGTAACTTCATTCTCTGATATCCGATAGTAGGAAAATTCAACGCTTACATTTCTCTCTTTTTAATTTTGATAAGCCACAAAACAGCTTCTTTTTCATTCTTTATACATCTCTCAGAGTCAAAATCTTCGTTTATAAATAAAATGTGTTAGCAAAGGTAATAATTTATTCAGCTGCTTACTTAGTCAATTTTATACAATGTTATTTATCAATGTTTTATATTGAATATCCCTTGTAATCGAATATCTTCCGAAGAACTTCCAATCATGACAGAAAAAGTTCCTGGCTCTACTACAAAATAATTATCTTTATTCCATAATCCCAGTTCTTGTGGAGTAAGTATAAAACTGACTTCTTTTTCTTCTCCCGGCTGTAAATGAACACGTTCAAAACCACGCAACACTTTTACATAGGTAGTAACTGAACTCACCTCGTCGCGTAAATAAAGCTGAACGACCTCATCTCCAGCAACTTTCCCCGTATTCTTCACTTTACAACTCAACTTCACAGAACCTTGTATACCTATCACCGGATTGTCAATTTCCAAATCTCTGTAAACAAAAGTAGTATAACTCAATCCATATCCAAAAGGATACAAAGAGCCGGTCACACGCACAAAACCTTTTGAATCAGAGCCAGGTTTAAAGGGAAAAGCAAAAGGAATTTGTCCTACCGAACGAGGAAATGTCACAGCAAGCTTTCCACCAGGATTATAATCCCCAAAAAGGACTTGCGCTATCGCATCTCCCATAAACTCTCCCGGAAACCAAGCATGTACTATACCCGGTATATAACGTTCCGCCCAATTGATTGTAGATGCACGCCCGTCTATCATCAATAAAATTACAGGTTTTCCTACAGCGTGAACTGCTTGCAACAATATTTCTTGCCGCCCACACAAATCAAGGCTGGTACGAGAGTACTCCTCACGCACTGTCTTTTCATTGCCTCCCAACACCATAATAGTGACATCCGACTCCCTCGCCAGAGCTACCGCCTCATCTATCCCAGCTTGTTCTTTAGCATCCAAAGGTACATTGTAAAGCTCACTTTCGGGAAAATATCTATCTATAATATCAACCCCCTTGGCATAACGGACTTCGGTATGGGGTAAATAGTCTCTTATACCCTGATAAACAGTCCTTATCGGAGCATTAGCCGGTCCATAACGACATATCAAGTTCGTTACTTCATCCGCATTCGGACCTATGACAGCTACCTTTTTCAGAGTCTTTGACAGCGGTAGAATATTATTTTCATTCTTCAACAAAACAATTGACTTCAAAGCCGCCTCCATGGATATATCCTGATGTTCCTTGCAATGTACCACTTTTTCCGGTCGTTCAACGTCGCCCCTATAAGGATTATCAAACAGTCCCATCATAAATTTCACCCGCAACACATCGGCTACACGGCGGTCAATGGTCTGTATAGAGACCTTTCCTTCAGCAACAGCCTGCCGAAGCGGACGGATGAAAGTCTCGGGCAAAGTAAAGTTCGTGCGTACGTTCAGTCCGGCATTTACCACCTGGGCAGCTCCATCCACATTTCCGGCAGTAACCCTATGCTTGGAATAAAGGAACTCCACTGCCTCACTGTCTGAAACCACATACCCTTTAAATCCCCATTCATGACGTAGAATTTCCGTCAAGAAATGATAACTGCCTGTAATAGGCTCTCCATCATAATCATTATAAGAACTCATCACTCCCAAGGCACCACCATCACAGAAAGCTTTCCTAAATGGTTCCAAATAAAGAGTACGCATTTCCCGGGGAGCTACGTGCGGGTCGGTACGCGTCCCGGCATCACGCCCACCCACCGGAATACTATAAACGGCAAAATGTTTGGGAGTAGCCACAAGCCCTTCTTTCTGAAGTCCCTCAATCATTCTCTTGCCTAGTTCTCCCACTAAAAAAGGATCTTCACCGTAACATTCCACCACACGCCCCCAACGTGGGTCTTGTGCAATGTCTAAAATAGGGGAATAGAGGTTGGTATACCCCAATACCTTTGCTTCCTGGGCGGTGACATGAGCTATTTTACTTATCAGTTCCTTATCCCAAGTGGCTCCTTGTCCACACTGGGCAGGAAACATAGTGGCCCGGTCATGGCAAAGCCCACGTATGCCCTCATTTGTAAAATCCACCGGAATTCCCAAACGGGTCTCCTCCACAAACCAGCGTTGAATAGCCTGCCGATTCTTCACACTGTTCACATAGGGATAGGACAAGGAAAAGCCGAAAGTCCCCAAGCCATTAGCTTGCTCGTCAATATTGGCTATACCGTCTTTCCATATTTCAGTCTTCCATTTGTCAGTGGGCAGTGAATCTTTCAGTACACGCCCCGAACCATATAACGTAGCCATTTGGCAAGTCTTTTCGTCTATCGTCATCTGCGACAACAAGTTATTTACTCTTGCCTCCAAAGGAGCTGAGGAATCTTCATAGATGTCTTTCACTCCATTCTTATTGAAATCAATCCAACCCTTCCTATATATGTCGGCATGTTCCTCTGCATGCATAGTTGCACAAAGCACTACAGCTATGCTAAAAGCTATTTTTTTTTTCATAATATTTCTTTGTTTTCCATTTAATAGAAACTCATGGAACTGGTGCATAGCAGCTGATATCTGTCCTATGTTCTCATTGCCATCAAAATCTAGCTACACCGTTCCATATATAGGATTACACCGGGGAAAGTATGTCCGTGTCTATTGATTCCTATAAATACATTCACACTATCAGTATATTCTTTTGGTACTTCCTTCTCTGTGTAATACATCAGCTTGATTCTTGAAGCCAGCAACAGTATATGAAGTTTGCTTTTCATGAAATTATTTTTTATGATTATCCGTATAATGTCCGTTAATTTATTTAACATTGTACGAATATTTTAATGATAAATATTTATACAAAAATATTTGCGTATTTTGCTGAAATTCAGTATATCTATGGTATAGTTTTAATCCAAAATATCATTATGAACATACTAAATTTCATGCAACGGTTCCCCGATGAAGCATCTTGCATTGCTTATCTGAAGGAACAGAGGGAGTAATCCGGTATTGTCTGCAAACATTGTGGCTGTACAGAACATCGCTGGGATGCCAACAAACTTGTTTTTGAGTGCAAGCACTGTCATCACAGGCAGTCATTACGCTCCGGGACAGTGATGGAACACAGCAAGCTGTCTTTCCGTTACTGGATAGCAGCCATATTCCTGCTAACAAGCACCAAGAAATCCTTTTCAACAGAGGAAATTCGTCGCCAGTTAGGTCACAAACGTTATCAACCCATCTGGGAGATGGTCTGCAAGCTTCGGGATGTCATGGGAAAGCGTGATGAACGCTACCGCCTGACCGGTTCTGTAGAACTGGATGAAGGTTTCTTCACTGTGGAGCTTCAAGAAGAGGAAAAGAACAAACCATTGAAAAGAGGTCGTGGCAGTCAAAGGAAAGCCAAGATTCTGGTCATGGTTGAAAGTTCCGATTCTACGAAAACTCCCAAGAGAGGAAGACCCAATAAAGCAGTCGGACACCTCAAAATGCAGGTCATACCGGATTTGGGGGCGAAGACAATTACCAAGGTTGTCAAAGAGCAACTGGAGCCGTCAGTAGAACTGACTACAGACGATTCCACATCATATATCAAGTTTGGTAAACTCGTCAAGAGCCATAAGGCGGTCACTTCCGGCAAAGAAGCGGTTAAAGTCTTCCTGCCATGGGTGCATATTGCAATAAGCAATGCCAAAAGGCTTCTGTTGGACGTTCATCATAAGCTTAAAAACGAATACTTACAATACTATCTGAATGAGTTCTGCTATAAATTCAACAGACGCTATCTCGATGAAAAACTATTTGATAGACTCGCTTTCACTGCTATCAACTATAACACCAACTTTAGATCGAAAATTTATAGACGGACATCATGCGGATAATCATATTATTTTTATTCGATATTAATGTACAAAATTCCAGTTAGCCTCTACCTTCATCTCTTTACCTTTTGCACGAATTATCAATGGATAGCAGGGTTTCACAGCAACATTTTTCGCCCCTGGTCCATCCTTTACCGTAGGATTGGCTGGTATGCCTGATGCTTCTCCCATCACGACTTCCAAGATTTCATCGGCAGAGACATTCAGACAAACACTGGCAGATGAAGTACGGCACATGAATCCCGGTCGGTAAAAATAGGATTTTGTGTGATGAATACGTTCGTGAACCTCACTGCCGGTCAACGTTGTTGCTGAAGGCTGTCCATCTAAAATAGGTTTTTCATTAAAATGAATAACATACTCATATAGGTGAGAGGAATCGGAGTTACAAATATATACATCTTGCAAGCGGTTATTCTTCAGATCTAGGCAACGGCGCATCTTGACCCCCGGATAAGCAGTGACTGTTTCAGCTTCGGCATACCCTCCGTCTGGGCGAGGTATGAACTTAGATATTTTGCCAGTGCTTTTTCTTTGATCTCTGGCATCTATCGTTACTGTATTATGCGATAAGCTACGTTTATACCATTTCAGGTAATCGGGAACCCCATAGCCCGAGGTTCCGAAGTCAGACACCAGTTCACGCTTACCGTCATGAATTGTGATAGAAAGCTTGTCTGGATGTCCATGGCCAATGCCCTCACCACCAAATTTCAGAACTACCGTACGTGCATCACTGCGCAACAAACAAAAACCTGACGTATCGAATGAATAACTTAATTGAAGTAACTGACTGCCAGAGGCGTTTATCATTCGACCACTCAAAAGGGCCTCTGGGTCTAGACGTCTTTTCTGCGTATATGTCAATTCCAAGACTTGCTGTAAAAGGGGGTCGTTGTAACGTGTATTGGCAACCTCATACAATGCTGACTGGGAAAGGAGGTTTGCACCATACCAACCGTCGCTATGCGCAGGAAACGATAAATCGGGATAGGTTCCTTTCACCGGCTCGGTAAACATATCATGCAGATCGCTATTAAAGAGATCAATATCTCGGCATTTCACTGCATTTGCCGTAAATAATAAAGCTTCTAACGGATAATAATGATAATGAGGAGAACCTTCGTTAATCCATCCATCATTGTTTTTATGCTTATCTACTAGGAAATGATAACCGTATTTATCTTTATTAATAGCTACATCGACAATGGAATCATTTTCCAAAGCAATGCCTAAAGCCGCCAATCCGCTATTATGCCACATCTGCCAGTTTGCACTAGCAGGACGATGAAGTAATAAGGTTGCTGCTGGTTTCAGATAACCATTTTCTATGCTTTCTATTTCGTTTTTAGATAAAAGTGGCTTTATAACGTTGTATGCCATTGCAACTTTTGTAGCCCAATTGGCTTCATCCAAACTCTGGGCAAATGCCTTTCCGCTATGTTGGTCAGTTGGTTTTCTTTCAGAATTATGCTCGAACCAGTTATTATATTTACTTGCATAGTCTAGTAACATGGAACGAATATAGTTCGCATATTTTTGCTTTCCAGTGGCTAGATAAAGATACATACATTGATATAGATACTCTTTATTCTTCATGTGTACTTCATAAATCCATGCCCAATCATATCGCTTGTTACCACTCCATTCTTTATCGCATGCTGAACAATAGTGAGCCTTTGGACTATTCCAACGAAAAGTGAACTGTAAGTTATGCTTTGGACAGAAATACTCATGGTAATGTCCTCCTTCTTCTTTGGGGACTGCCAAAGGATATTTTCGTCTTTTTTTTATTTCCTTATTCATGTTTGCCACAATTTCCTTTCCCCAACGACTTGCTGCAGAATGTTGAATATTTGTTATATCTGCATCTGAAAAAAAATAAAAGCCTTTCTTTTTTTTCACAATAGAAAAATTATTGTCGTAATGAGAGGATTGAGGTGAATCGACTTTTAAAGTGTCATCTTGTAAGATAAACGTTTTTTTGTTATCTTTTAATACTATATGGCAGAATTCCTTTATTTGAGAATTTTCCTTTGTAAAGGCATTACTTTTTTGGACATTACTCCAAATGCAAATTAATACGATAAGAAAAATAGATGTGTACTTCATGTTATTATATTGTTTATGCATTTAATTTTTGTTCTCGGTTTCGATTATTAATAACACAACAAATATACATTTTTTCCTTTAGTATAATTCTTAGAAAATCTTTAGAAGAAAGAGAATGCTTATTTTTTTTCAGGAAAGCATTCCGATTAATTATTATATTTTATAAAAGTAATCTTTCAAATAAAACAAAAGTGTATATTTGCAATACATCTTTAAACCTCAAAATACAATTTCAAGTGATGACAGCAGATTTGAATGCTTTTAATCAATTCTTTTTAGATTATCAGCAGCGGTTTATTTATTTTGCACATATGTATATACATGATGAGGCTCTTGCAGAGGACCTTGTTATTGAAGCAATGATGTATTATTGGGAAAATAAAGAACGGTTACCTGATGATATAAATATTCCGGCTTATGTATTGACTGCTCTTAAACATAAGTGTATCGATTATTTAAGACATCAACAAATTAGTCGATTTGCTTCTGATAAAATTTCAGAATTATACTCTTGGGAATTGTCCACACGTATTAATTCTTTAGAAGAACTTGAACCGAATGAGATATTTGCAAAGGAGATTCAAGAAATAGTGCATAAAACGTTGACAACTTTGCCGGAACAAACCAGGCGGATTTTTGTGATGAGTCGTCATGAAAATAAAACTCATAAAGAAATTGCAGATTTATTGGGGATGACACCAAAAGGAGTGGAATTTCATATATCTAAGGCAACCAGGCTGTTACGCCATACTCTTAAAGACTATTTGCCGACTTCTCTACTTTTCTTCTATTTTTGTTGATTTTCCACTAGGGGACTTCTCTTTTCATTCGCTATTACTATAAATATACAAAAAAGGTGTTTATGGATAAAGACTTATTATACCGTTTTTTTGAGGGACGTGCGTCTGTAGATGAGATGCGCACCGTAAAAGAATGGGCAGAGGCTTCTGAAGAAAATAATATCCTATTGCGCAGGGAACGTAAATTTTTCGATGCGATGATTCTTGTAGAACCTCTGAAGAAAGTGGATTTGGATTCAGGATTCCGTTGGGGAAAAAGATACTTAATCAGAGAGTTTATGAAGGTTGCATCAATTGTTTTAATTACGGTTAGTATTACGTTCGGTTTGTTTTCAATAGGAAATGATGATAAAGATGAGATAGCCATGCAAACAATAACAGTACCGGCAGGTCAACGTGTGAACCTGGAATTGCCCGATGGTTCAAATGTGTGGCTGAATGCTGGAACAGTGATGCAATATCCAGCTTCTTTTATGAAAAACAAGCGTGAGATAACTTTAGATGGAGAAGCTTATTTTGAAGTTGCCCATAATAAAAAATCACCTTTTATTGTGCACACTCATGCTATGGATGTGGAAGTTCTCGGAACGGAGTTTAATGTTGAGGCTTACAAAAGACGAAAAGTATTTGAAACTTCGTTAATACAAGGGAAGGTTAGGATAAAATCTCCTTCTGATGAAAAAACGTTTTTAGTGTTATCTCCTAATTACAAAACAAGTTTGAAGGATAATAAATTAGTGGTGAGTAAGATAGAAGACTACAATGTGTATCGATGGAGAGAAGGTTTGTATTGTTTCAAGAATAAACCGTTTATAGAGATTCTGGAGAATTTGGAAAGATATTATGATTTACGCATTGTATTAGAGAAACAGAGTATAGCAAAGATTGTCTTAACGGGAAAGTTTAGAATATCTGATGGACTGGATTATGCACTTCGCGTATTACAACAAGATGTAGCATTTACTTATTATCGAAATGAAGAGAATGATATGATTTATATAAAATAACTTTAATATTAATCCATAAAAAAATGCCTATGAAAAATAATACTGATGAAAATTAAAGAGCTGATAAATGTTTGCCCCATCTATCAGCCCCATTCTAACACAAATTAAAAAATGTATTAATAACTCATTTACAAAGATATGAAAAACATTCCTTTGTCGGATATTCTTTGCCTTGAAAATCCGCAATTAAAACATTTATTTAGAATTATGCGAATATCAATCCTCTTTTTGTTTCTCTGTGTTTCTAGCTTGATGGCTGAGAATGCAAGCTCCCAAAATGCTAGAGTGACAATTAATCGACATAACGCTCAGTTAGAATCAATATTGGATGACATAGAGTCTCAAACAGATTATTTATTTATCTATAAAGAAAATGTGGATGTAACGTCACGCAAAAGTATTCATGTAGATAATAAACCTATTTCTGAAGTACTTCCTACATTATTGGCAGGTTCATCCATCACTTATAAGATAGAGGGGAACCATATCGTGTTAACCAATGATGGAACTTCGTCGTTACAACAGCAGCAACGTGCAACCGGTAGAGTTACTGATGAGAAAGGAGAGCCACTCATCGGGGTTACTATCCTTGTGAAAGGTACGACTGAAGGAACCGTTACCGATGCAGACGGTAAGTTTTCATTGCCTGCAACTATCGATGATGTACTTCAATTTAGCTATATCGGGTATGTTCAGCAGGAAATGACATTGAAAAGTTTAAAAGCCGTGCAGGTAACTTTGCTAGAAGACTCTGAATTATTGGATGAGGTCGTTGTGATAGGTTATGGTACTGCTCGTAAGTCAGACCTGACAGGGTCGATATCCTCATTACGTGGCGATCGTCTGACAGGACAGACTAATCCGAATCTTTCAGCCCAATTGCAAGGTCAAATGGCAGGTGTACAAGTAATGAGGTCTACTGGTGACCCATCTGCTTCATCAGAGATCCTTATTCATGGGGTGACAACGATATCCGACAGCAGCCCGTTGGTTATTATCGATGGAATTTCCGGTACGCTCGATGATGTAGACCCGTCGGAAGTACAAGATATACAAGTGCTGAAGGATGCCGCCTCTGCTGCTATTTATGGTTCGCGTGCTGCAGCAGGTGTCATTCTTATTTCTACCAAAAGAGCTAAGAATAACCAGTTTAGTATGAGTTATAACTATGAGTATGGTATTGATAAGCCTATGACAATGCCGAAATATGCCCGTGCAAGAGACTGGATGGTCTTTAAGAACGAATTAACTTATAATGATGGTGGAGACGATTTATATGGGGTATATTCGCAAGATTTCATTGATTCGTACGAAGCCAATCATTTACTCGATCCGGACCATTATCCAATGACCGACTGGCAGGATGTATTGTTGAAAGAACAAAGTAGTCATCAGCGCCATTCTTTTACTCTTTCAGGTGGTACGGAAAAACTGATGACCAATTTCAGCTTGAACTATTATAAAGGTAACTCTATTATTCCGGGAAAGGAATATGAACGTATTTATGCAAGAATAAATAATGACTTCAAGATTAATAATTGGATTCATGCAAAAGTGGATTTGAACGTAAGACTTACCGACCGTGAGTACCCGAACAGCCCTATTTATTATACCCACCATTCCCATCCGCTAACCAGTGATTTCTGGTCGAATGGATTAATCTCCCAAGGTCGTGATGGCGAAAATCCTTATGCTTTGCTGACATTGGCCGGGAAACAAAAAACACGCGGGTTTGGATTCTCCGGTAAAATAGGGCTTGACCTTACTCCGTTTGAAGGATTGACAATTTCAGCTGTAGCCGCACCAACTTATTATCTCTATAAAAGCAAAGATTGGGATACTAAATTTGATTTATATGATATAGAAGGTAATATCTACCCTAATCCATCGACTACGAATCTGCGTGAAGACCGTAATGATAATAATAGCCTGACTTTTCAGTTGTATGCTAATTACAATAAGATATTTGGACAGCATTCATTTAATGTGATGGCTGGTTATGAAGATTATGCCTTCAAATGGGAAAATCAAGGCGCATGGCGTAACAATTACGTATTATCATCCTATCCTTATCTGAACCTTGGACCTGAAGATCAACAATATAATAATGGAAGCGCCGGACATAATGCTTACCGTTCGTACTTTGGACGTTTGATGTACTCTTATGCAAATCGTTATTTGCTCCAGGTCAATGTACGTTCAGATGGTTCTTCACGTTTTGCAAAAGGACACCGTTGGGGAACTTTCCCTTCAGCATCGGCAGGATGGGTTGTTACGGAAGAGCCCTGGCTAAAAGATAATAAAGTGCTCAACTTCTTGAAGCTCCGCGCTTCAATTGGACAATTGGGAAATGAACGCATCGGTTCGGAATTCCCATATCAGGCGTCTATGGAATTTAGCAATGGTTATATTGCAAATAAAAATACGGGAATCGCAGATCCTACTCAAATTGCTTTCCAATCAACCTACGCTTTTGAGAATATAACCTGGGAAACTACCACCACCTACGGTATTGGAATCGATGCTAATTTTTTCGATAACCGTTTGCGTTTTAATGGCGATTGGTATTATAAGAAAACGAAAGATATGCTGCTGGTTATGAACTTTCCTAATTATACGGGCTATAATGCTCCTGAGCAGAATGCCGGTAGGATGAATACAAAAGGATGGGAAGTGACACTTGCATGGAGTGATCACATTAATGATTTTAGTTATGGAGCAAGCTTTAATCTTTCCGATTACCGGTCGAAGATGGGATATTTAGGTAATCTTCGTAAATTCTCGGGGAACTATATTACAGAAGAAGGATCGCACTATCAAGAATGGTATCTTTATAAGAATAAAGGAATATTCTTAAATGATGCAGCCCTTTATGACGCTGATGGAGAGAAAGTTGCGGTGCAAGGTAATGAAGTAGCTGGCTGTATTCAATTTGAGGATATCAATGGTGATGGTAAAATTACGGCAGATAAAGACCGTGTATATTGTGGAAACTCGCTTCCGGAGTTACAGTTTGGCGCTTCTTTCTGGGCAAATTATAAAGGCTTCGACTTTAATCTCTCTTTGCAGGGTGTTGGACATTGGTTGAAGTATATCAGTGATGTAATGGTTCGTCCGCTTGAGTGGGGATGGGGACAGGTACCGGAAGTACTCGTCAACAATCATTGGAGTCCTTACAATAGCGATGAAGAAAATGCCAAAAAAAGATTCCCGCTGGCTTCGTGGGCACATCAGGGTCAGCTTTATGGTTCTAATGACTTTTGGCTTTATAACGCTGCTTATATGAGAGTTAAGAATATAACATTAGGATATACTCTTCCACAGAAAATTACGAAGAATTTCTTTATAAATGGATTGAGGCTGTATGTCAGTGTCAATGATTTGCCTGCCTTTAATCTTGGTAGTGGCGGTATTGACGGTTGGGATCCAGAACAAGGAATTGATAAGGACTTCCTTACAACCTCTTTAATATTTGGTGCTAAAGTAACTTTTTAAACAAATGTACATTATGAAAAATATAAAACTTATAGCTGTATTAGCAGCACTTTTTTCAATGTCGTCATGTGCAGATCTTGATCTGAGCCCTCTCTCTGAAGGATCAAGCAGTAATTGGTACCATGATGATACGGAGTATTTGATGTCGCTTAATGATCTTATGAGAGCTGAATTCTATCCTATTGACTCATATCCATGGGATGATGACGTTTTTAGTAGAAATTCGCAAGAGGAAACTAAAAATGGTAATATGACATCGGAATCGGGTACGGCAAAGTCAAGATGGCTGATTCTTTATAAGGCTATTGCCCGTTCTTTGAGGATACTTAACAACCTTGAAGATGCAGCTGAGACAACAGATATAACTCCTGCAAATATTCGCCAATATAAAGGTGAGGCGTATTTTCATTTAGGATTTTCTTATGCCATGCTGGCAACATATTATGGCGATGTCATTCTCGACAAAAAAGGGATGACTTTGGCAGAAGCTTATAGCGCATCCCGTTCGCCTAAATGTGAAGTTCTTGATTATGCCTATGCCTGTCTTGATTCTGCTGCTGTATTATTACCAGATTCTTATAATGGACAATTGAGACCGACAACCGGAGCGGCTTTGGGATTTAAAGTGCGTTTTGCTCTTTTCCATGAAGATTATGAAATTGCCATTGCCGCTGCAGAAGAATTGATGAATGCAGGAATATACTCTTTAGAAGAAAATTATCAGGAGTTGTTCCAAAAACCATACTCTAATGAGTTGATTTTCTATTTCCAGGGTAATGAAGACCTGCGCTATTATTGTGCCGATTTGTATGGCTCGGTAAATAATTACTGTTTGCGTCAGATCGGTGGAAATTGCAACCGTGGTCCGTCCATACAGTTGGTATGTTCTTATCTTTGTACTGACGGTTTGCCTATCGATGAGTCTCCGCTTTACGATCCTAAGAACTTTTGGGCGAATCGAGATCCCCGTTTGGCGTATACTGTTCAACCTTTTATTTTGAAACATGATCCTCGTTATGCCGATTATGTATGGACGCGGCAGCATGAGAAGACCTATTTGGACTTAATAGCAAAAGGACAAACCAATTATACAGATAGTTTATTGGAAAATAAATATCCGGAGTTTTTTATTTATGGATATGAATATGCTCCGGGGCCTTATGATGTAACATGTTTGAATACGAAGACGCATAATATGGATAGAAATAATGATTCCAAAGGAAGTAATGAACATGCTGCTTACCAAGGATTTATTATGAAGAAATATGTAACTGATGATTGGACTGATTATCGTAGTGTGGGTTCACATGCATATAATACATTCCCATATTTGAGATATGCAGAGATTTTGTTGTCGTATGTCGAGGCTAAGAATGAACTGGGACAGTGTACGCAGGAAATATTGGATAAAACTATTAATAAGATTCGTGAACGTGCATACAATGGAACCAGTTTGGTTTATCCGTATGTCAAGATGGACTTGCAAGAAAAACTCCGCACTATTATACGTATGGAACGTCGCATGGAATTTCCATTTGAAGGAATCCGTTATCGTGACCTATTGCGTTGGAGAATAGCTGAGAAAGTATTTAATACTAGTGAATATCAGTTGAGCCGTGCATGGTCAGGCCGTGCTAATTGGGATGGAAAGGATATGAGCATTGTTTCTGATGCCTTCAAGATTCTTTTGAAAAATTGGGATGAAGGGAATTACCCTATTGGAGGAATTCCTGAGATTGATGAAGATGGTCTGCCTGACGTTGAATATATGGTAGAGGAAGGGTATCAAACTCGGTTCTATCAATATCGTTTTAATAAAGATAAAAATTACTTGTGGCCTATTCCGGCTTCTGATTTATTGGTAAATGATAATTTAACGCAAAACCCGGGATACTAATTCTTTATATTCAATTAGATTCCCATTAAAATAAACGGGAATCTAATTGAATGTATTATTGTGATAGTTGATGTTTTTTTCATAGTCCTCAACAGGAGTAAGCATTGTTATTCTTTATAGAATATAACTGTACATGAGTAAGATATCCATTTTTTTAAAGTCAAGATATATAATTATAGGAATGTTTGTTTGTTTGTTTATACCAATCATTTCTGCTCAGGATGGAATGAAATATGGTTTGCGTTTCAAATCCTATAATTATATCCCTGAAAACCGGACAAGTTTGGAGCTTACTCCGGAGGATTATTTTGCGTTTAAGACAGGCTTTTCTATTTCATTTGACTTATTAGTACACACAGACCTTTATTCTTATGGATACATCTTTAGAATGATAGATAAGAATGAAAATCGCTTTGACCTATTATTGAGTAAAGGAAATTTGGTTTTTTTATCATCTATGTCTGATAATATAAGATCTCAACAGAAGGTGAAATTTAATCAATGGGTACATGTAAAGATTGATATTAATGCTGAAAAGGAAGAACTTACCATCTGTGTCGATGATAAGAATGACACGTGGCAAGAAACTCAAATAAAATATTTTAAGGAGGTCTATATTGCATTTGGGAAGAATGAACATTCCAAGATACATGCGATAGATGTTGCGACTGTGACAATCAAAGATTTGAAAATAAGTGATACGTTGGGTGAACCGATTTATTACTGGAGGTTATCGAAGCATGCGAAAGAAGGGGTTTATGATGAGATTGAACATCGCTATGCCAAATGTGAAAATCCCAGTTGGGTTATTGATGAGAATGGCCATTGGGGGAAGCTGTTGGACTTGATTTCTGGAAGGAATCCTTATATTGCGTTTAATCCCGATAACCATGAGATCGCGATAGCTGATACAAATTGTTTCTATAGGTATAATATCAATACAAATCATTTGGATAAAAAGAAAATCAGTTCGGGACTTTCTTTTCCTATGTATGCAAATCAGATGATTTATAGTGAATCGGATTCAAATTACTATGTTTATAATATTGTAAAAGAAGAAGATGGCAGGGAGTTGGCTATGTTTGATATAGAAACTGGTAAATGGGCTAAAACGACTCCACATCATTCCTTCTCTGATTATTGGTATCATAATAGGTTTTTTTCGATGAAGTACAATAAATTGTATTTATTGGGAGGGTATGGTCATCATAAATACAAAAGAGATGCTTATGTGTATGATTTGAGTACTGAATTATGGTCTAAGATTTTGTTTAAAGGTGATGCTATTTCTCCTCGTTATCTGAGCGGAATAGGAAAAATAGATGATGATCATTTGTTACTTTTTGGAGGTTATGGTAGTGAATCGGGTAACCAGGAATCGTTTCCACAATTTTATTACGATGCTTATATCATTAATCTTGAAACGATGGAAGTAAAAAGGATTTGGACGTTAGATACTCCCGATGAACACTTTGTTGTTTCAAATTCTTTGGTGGTAGACACTGCCAATAACTGTTTTTATGCACTATGCTTTTCTCATGAAAAATCTAATTCGAGACTTTCTCTGAATAAGTTTTATATAGATAGACCTAAATATGAACTTGTGGCAGATCAAATTCCTTTTAGATTTACAGATAGGAATTCATATGCAGATTTATTTTTCGATAAGGAACTCGGGGAACTTATTGCGGTAAAATATTCATCCGAAGCTAAAAACTCTAAAGCGAACGTGTCGTTTTTTACTTTAGCCTATCCTCCGTTGAAACAAATTGATTTATATCAAACTGATAAAGAAGAAACAGGTTTGATATTAATTCTGGTGATTGTATTGGTTGCAGGAGGGATAATCTGTAGTCTGCTTTTAAGGAAGCGACATAAGACCAAGAATGCTGATGTCATAACAAAACTATCTGATGACGAGTTTAATCCTATTTTGGGAGTTGGCACAGTGAAGCAACTACGTAAACAATCTATTTATTTATTGGGAGGATTTCGGGTAATAAATAAATATGGGAATGATATTACCGGTGAATTTATGCCATTGTTTACACAATTGTTTTTATTAATACTTCTATATACAATTAAAGATGGGAAAGGTGTGCCGTTTACCAGAATGAAAGATATTTTATGGCCGGACAAGACAGAAGAAAGTGCAAATAATAATAGAGGATATGTTTTAAGTAAAATGCGACAGATATTGGAGAATGTCGGTGAAATTAAATTTTTCAAACAAAATTTATGTTGGGGTATTAAATTGGGAAAAGATATCTATTGTGATTATTATGAATGTTTGATTCTGATGAAGCAATTGAAAAACAAAGAAAATCGGAATCTGCAAGATATACAAAGATTATTGTCAATAGTTTCAACTGGAGATTTATTGCCGGATCTGCAAACTGAGTGGTTAGACAGTTTTAAGGCTGATTTTGCTAATGAACTTATAGACTTATTGTTAGATATAATGTGTCAAAAGGAATTTGAGATGTCTTTGCCTATGAAAATAGAGATAAGTAATGTAATATTTGTACATGATGCTCTTAATGAAGATGCTTTACAAATAAAATGTATATGTCTTGTGGAAATGGGTAAAAACGGATTAGCTAAAAACATTTATAATTCCTTCATGAAAGAATATAAAGAATGGTTTGGTGTAGAATACAAGTTTACATTTGAACAGCTTCTTAATTCTAGAGATTTTTGATTGTCACATCTGAAATAAATATCCCTTAATGGGAGATGATTTATATATTTATCAGTAGGTTAGCGTTTATGCTTTTTCTAAGGATTATCTAAAGGCTATACTAAAGGGCTGGTTGGATATTTGTCATATCATTATGGTTAAAGAATTGAGGTTAGATATATAAATAATTAATTAATAATATAGTATGGTGAAATACATATTTATCTTTTGCATTGCATTTATCCCTATTTATAGTTATGCTCAAAAAAGTGCTGGCTATTGGAATAATAAACTACAAATTATGTCATTCCGTCTTCCACCGCCACCGCTAGGATATCAGCCCAAGTTGGAAGATATAAATGGTGACGGTAATCCGGATATTATTTATTCTATAACTCGTGACAGTATACCCGTTATGTGGATAGATGATGATAAGGATATGACCTGGAGTGATTTGGAGGGAGACACGAAAAATGATTGTTTACTTATAGATCGAAATCGAGATGGCATTTACGGTGGTCAGGGAGACTTGATTATTGATTGGGTCGACAATGATGGCGACGGAAAGGCAGATATACAGTTTGCTATTGAATATCCTCAATTATATACGAGAGAAGTATGGCCTAACGGGCATTATATGATAGTACTTGATTTGGACCATGATAATGTCTTTAATTATATTGACTGGAATACAATGCAACTTAAAAGCTGGGATAAAACTGGAGTTTGCAATTTTTATACCGACTATAAGGGACAGACAGCTTTTCTCAAAATTCATGCTGCTACATATAATATGAAAGACCTGAGGTTGAATTGGGAAAATCCATTTTTATTTTATGATGAGGATGGAGACTATCTATCGGAAATGGCTATTCGAATTTTAGATTCTACAAAATTTGTAGACAGCGAGTCTCCTTCTAATAGTTTCGTCAATCAACAAGTAAGTGGAGTTGTTGATTGGGTTTCGATTGCTGTTGATATGGATAATGATAATAGTTCGGGCAATGAATTCGATTTCGACATGACAATTGGTTTTCAAGGAGAAGGTTTTAGTTATATAGATCAGTCACATCAGATAAATAATTTGAGAGGTTTGGTTGAAGCCGATACTTTTTTTATGGACCCTCGTTGGCGAAAACTGAATGAGTTAATTTATCCGGATCATGAAAGTGCATGGGATTTAATCTTCAAACGAGGAGAATGGAATCGTGTTAACTTTGTGTGGGATGAAGATGGTGATTGTAAACGTTGGGAACGCGTTGAATTTTACGAACCCCGTGATCCATTTAAAACAGGCTGGAAAGGAGGTGGAATTGACAATCATAAACAGTCGGATGCTTCAGGAGATCGTGGTGAATGGGATATAGATAATTCAGGGAAAGGAAAACTGTATGTTAGTAAATTTGATGGACGCGTCCATTTGTATGGAGCAGAATGGGGTTGTTGGAGAATAGATCAAAATACAATGTATTATCAAGGGTGGGATCGTTTATGGTTTGGTTTGGATAAGAATCCCCAAAGATTTGCCACAGTTAAGTATACCGATATGGATAAGAATGGGTTCTTTGACTTGATAGATTATGATATGGATGGAGATAAACAGTTTGAAACGACAATTGATTTGAAAAAAATCGGTGTGAATGATTGTTGTGAATTAATGGACATTTCATCATTTACTTATAAAGAATTTGTAGAACTAATGCGGGAGGTTTCGAATAATATGTGGAGTAATGCATTAGAGGCGATAGAGGTGGCAGAAAAAAATAATATAAATACAACTTGGTATGCAAACTTGAAGCAGGCTATATCTACGCAAGAGAAATATCAAAAAGGTTATTGGTTACAATACTATTTATATAAAGATTTAGAATATCAATTCTCTAGAAATAAAGATAAAAAAGCATTAAGAAAATTGAATAAGGCATACTATTCAGGAGATTGGAATTCGATGTTATAGGAATAGTTTGATAAAATAAAATACGAAGTCATTGATAAAAAACATGTAAAGAAATGAAGTTGAGTAAGATTCTACGTATATTATCTGTATGTTTGTTTGTGCAGCATAGTCTGCAAGCACAGAAATTGACAGATTATGTTGATCCTTTTATAGGGTCGGGTGGTCATGGTCATGTATTTGTTGGAGCTAACGTACCATATGGTGCGGTTCAGGTCGGTCCTTCTAATTTCTATAAGGGATGGGATTGGTGTTCTGGTTATAACTATCGGGATAGTATGATTGTGGGATTCTCTCAACTACATTTAAGTGGGACGGGAATAGGGGATCTTGGAGATATTCTGGTAATGCCATATATGGGAGGTGTAAAATTGGAGAGAGGTAGAGAAAAAGAAAGATATAGCGGATATGCATCTAAGTTTTCTCATAAAACAGAGAATGCAAAACCTGGCTATTACCAAGTGAGGTTAGAAGATTATGATATAGATGTAGAGCTTACTGCATCTGAGCGTGTGGGATATCATAAGTATACCTTTCCGCAAGGAGAGAATGCCCGTATTATCGTTGACTTGCAAGAGGGCTTGAATGACAGAGCGATTGATGCGTATATGGAATTGGCAGATGAATATACAATAAAGGGATATCGTTTTTCCGAAGGTTGGGCAAAGAAACAGCAAGTATTCTTTGCCATTAAGTCGTCTGTCCCGATTCATGATTTTTCTGTTTATGAAGATGGAAAGCTTGTTTCCGAAAAGAAGGGAAGTGCTAAATCCGTGAAATCTTTAATCTCTTTTGCTAAATCTCCTGGAGTAGTGTCTTTGAAGATAGGAATATCTCCTATAAGTTCAGAAAACGCTCTTATGAATATTAAATCAGAAATTCCGCATTGGGATTTTGAAGAAATCGTGAAACTGGCAGAACATAAATGGAATAAAGAGTTGTCCAAAATTTCTATTGAGACTTCGAACGAATCTGATAAGCGGATATTCTATACTTCCATGTTTCATCTGATGGTGCATCCTTCTTTGTTTAATGATTGTAATGGGGATTACATGGGGGCTGACTGGAAAGTACATAGGGATCCGGGATTTGATAATTATACTATCTTTTCTCTTTGGGATACCTATCGTGCCGCACATCCTCTTTACACTATAATAGATCCGAAGCGTACTGCTGATTTTGTGAATAGTATGCTTGCTATTTACGATCAAACCGGTCAGTTGCCTATCTGGCATCTTCGTGGATATGATACCGGTACGATGGTGGGAATCAACAGTCTTCAGATAATTGCTGAAGCTTACATGAAAGGTAACAAAGGCTTTGATCCGGAAAGAGCATTTCAAGCTTTAAAAAATGTTGCAATGAGTGATATTCGTGGAATGGATTTTGATCGGAATTTCGAGGTTATACCTTCGGATGTAATGAAAAATCGCCCTGTTGCTACAGCACTTGAATATGCCATAGGTACTGCAAGTATTGCCCTTATGGCGCAGGCTATGAATAAAACAGAAGATTACGAATATTTCAGTAAGCGGGCTCGTAACTACAAGCTTTATTATGATAAAGAAGTCGGATTCTTTCGTGGGAAAATGGCAGATGGTAGCTGGAATCCGATTTTTCATCCCATAAAGTCAAAAAAACCCTGGGCTACAGATTATGCCGAAGGAAATCCGTGGCAATATCTTTGGCTCGTCCCACAAGATGTAGAAGGGCTCATTGAATTACTTGGCGGCGAAAAAGCCTTTGCAGACAAGTTGGATACTTTCTTTTCTCTTGATTCGGGGGATGATGAAGATGTTTTGCTTGACCTCACTGGATGTATCGGTCAATATGCACACGGCAATGAACCCAGCCACCACATTGCTTACCTATATAGCTATATCGGGCAACAGTGGAAAACGGCACGTCTCATTCGCTATATATTGAAGGAGTTTTATCGTGATCAGCCCGATGGAATCATTGGTAATGAAGATTGTGGACAAATGTCTGCTTGGTATATCATGTCTTCGTTAGGCTTTTATCCGGTATTTACAGCGTCTGGTCAATATGTATTGGGCAGTCCGCTATTTGATAAAATAACCATTAATCACGAAAATGGTAAAAAATTTACGATAGAAGCCATTAATAATTCATCTGAAAATATCTACATACAGAGTGTAGAATTAAATGGGAAGAAATATGACTTAGCTTATATCACTCATCAGGATATTATGCAAGGGGGAAAACTTGTAATCAAGATGGGTTGTACTCCTAATTATAATTGGGGATTAATACAAATGGGATGTCCTTGAAATCGTGCTACGAATGTTTATATTTCGAAACTTTTTATACAAATAAATCATTTATTATTAATAACTTAAAATTAACATTATGAATTACAGAATCAAAGCTTTATTTCTCAGCTTTTCTTTTGTTGCCTCTCTTAGTGCTCAGCGCGTGGAGTGGGTTTCGAGTACTGATAGCGATCGTTGGCAAACGTCCAACAAGGTGAAACTTGAAAAAGCCGTTCCCGGTACTCAGTTTGATATTACGATTACCGGCGAGAAGGCGCAGGTTATTGATGGCTTCGGCGGCTGCTTTAGCGAACTTGGTTGGGATGCTCTCATGGAGCTTTCAGAGGCGGAACGTAACGAGGTTATTTATAATCTTTTCAATCCTCAGGAGGCCAACTTTAACTACAACCGTATGCCGATGGGTGCCAGCGACTTCGGAATGAACTTCTACTCATTCAACGATGTTGCCGATGACTTTGCGATGGACAATTTCAGTATTGCGCGCGACCGCCATATCCTTTTGCGCTTCATCAAAGCCGCGCAAAAAGAGAATCCCGGGATGCATATTTTTGCTTCTCCCTGGTCTCCCCCAGCTTGGATGAAAACCAATAACCACTATGCCAGCACTGCTAGTACAAAAGGCTACAACGGACTACCCGCAGAGCGAAACAATACCAAAGATGCCACGGGCTTTAGAATGCTTGACGGTTATCTGAAAGCCTACGCCCTTTATTTCTCCAAATTCATTAAGGCTTATGAAAAGGAGGGAGTAACGATTGCCGCCGTTTACCCACAAAACGAACCATGCTCCAATCAGGTATTCCCCAGTTGCAAATGGAGATCTGAGGACCTTACTTTCTTTATCAGTGATTATCTCGGTCCTAAGTTTGAAGAAGACGGCATAAAGACAGATATCTATTTTGGTACTGTAAATACCAGTATACCTGATTATGTAAGAACCGCACTTAATAACGAAAAGGCTGCTAAATATATAAAAGGAGTTGGTTTTCAATGGTCGGGTAAAAAAGCGATACCTATTATTAGCAGAGAGTATCCGCATTTGAAGTATGTACAAACTGAGTCTGAATGTGGTAACGGAGCCAATATTTGGAGCCAGGCTGAATATACCTGGAGTCTTATGCATCAATACCTGACTAACGGTGCGAGTGTTTATGCTTACTGGAACCTGATACTCGACCAAACGGGAGTAAGCCCTTGGGGGTGGCGGCAGAATTCCCTTATCACCATCAATAAAGAGACCAAGGAAGTGAAGTATAATCCTGAATACTATATCATGAAGCATGTCAGTAAATATGTTTTGCCGGGTGCTTACAGATTGGTAACCAATGAGCGGTCAGATCACTTGGCTTTCCAGAATCCTGATGGGGGGGTAGTGGTTGTAATCGTGAATCAGGAGGAAACGGATAAGGAGATGAATATCGGATATCAGGATAAAATGATACGTCTGAATGTAAAGGCAAAATCATTTAACACCATCAAATTCTGAAATCACCGATAAGAGTGACATTTAACAACTGAATGGTATAACCCTGATAGGAAGGAATCTAGAGTATGAATTATGCTCTATAGGTGAGTGATAAATTGCCAGCTTCTCTTTATCATAAATCGGCTACATATTTTATATTCCTTCCTTTTAAGGCTTATATTGCTTCCTTTTTTGTAAGGAGTCTGTGCTATACAGGTATTCAGTTTATATGCTGAATGGAAACTTTGTTGATATATTTATCGGGTATAACCCTTTTTAAACATGCAAATATGAAGAAGTATATATTATTACTGATGGTTATTTTGCCTATGGCGATACTGTTATCTTGTAATAAAATTGTTGTAGACAAGACTCCCGTAGATTATGTTAACCCGTATATAGGGAATATCAGCCATTTGTTGGTACCTACTTTTCCAACTGTTCATTTACCCAACAGTTTGCTTAGGATTTATCCCGAAAGGAGAGAAAATACAACGGATTATATTTCCGGTCTGCCAGTTGTAGTCACTAGCCATCGGGGGCGTTCTGCGTTTAGTATCAGCCCGAAGAATGGGCAATCAGATGTGTTTGCTCCTATTATTAGTTATACATATGATAATGAAAGAATCACTCCTTATCGTTATTCGGTTTATCTGGATGAGGCTAAGGTAGAGGTAGATTTTGCTCCTTCTCACCAATCTGCGCTTTATAATTTCAAGTTTGCTAATGGTGAAACTAATCAACTTATTATCAATAGTAGGAATGGTAAGCTAAAAACAACAGGATGTGGTGTATCTGGATATGAAACAATTGGAAACGGAGATACAAAGATTTATTTGTATCTAGAAGCGGAACAACCTGTTGCTGAATCTGGAGTTATAGTAAATAATGAAATTCATTATAACCAGGTGTCTGCCGAGGGTCAAGATGAAGCTGTTGTACTGGGGTTCTCGTCGAAAGTTGTGAATGTAAGATACGGTATTTCTTTCATAAGCGAAGAACAGGCACAAAAGAATCTTAATAGGGAAATTGAGACCTATAATGTACATGATTTAGCAAAGATAGGTAAAGACCTCTGGAACAAAACTCTTGGGAAAATAGAGGTGAACGGAGACTCTGAAAATGATAAGGTCGTATTCTATACTTCACTTTATCGTACTTACGAACGTATGATTAACATATCTGAAGATGGTAAATATTATAGTGCTTTCGATGGCCAGATACACGATGATAATGGCATTCCCTTTTATACCGATGATTGGATTTGGGATACTTATCGAGCTACTCATCCGTTGCGTATATTAATTGAACCTGAAATGGAAGTGCACATGATAAATTCATATTTGCGCATGGCTCAACAGTCGAAAGAAGGTTGGATGCCTACTTTTCCCGAAGTTACAGGAGATAGCCATAGGATGAATGGTAATCATTCTGTTGCAGTAATCTGCGATGCCTATTATAAAGGTCTGCGTGGTTTCGATTTGGAGACGGCTTATAATGCGTGTAAAGCATCACTGACAGAAAAAAGTTTATTGCCTTGGAAACGTATACCTAACACTGAACTGGACTTGTTTTACCATGAGAAAGGTTATTTCCCTGCTTTGTTGCCTGGTGAGGAAGAATATGTAAAAGCGGTTCATCACCATGAAAAAAGGCAACCGATCGCTGTTACTCTTGGAACTTGTTATGATGATTGGTGTTTATCACGGATTGCAAAGGAGTTGGGCAGAGATGATGATTACAATTATTTCTTAAATCGTTCTTATAATTATCGCAATGTTTATAATCCGGAAACAGCTTTCTTTCACCCGAGAGATAAAGAAGGGAAGTTTATTGAACCTTTTGATTATCGGTATTCGGGTGGACAAGGAGCACGAAATTATTATGCGGAAAATAATGGTTGGATTTATCGTTGGGATGTTCCTCATAACATAGCTGACTTGATTAAATTAATGGGATCGCCGCAGAATTTTATACGGAATTTAGACAGAACGTTCTGTGAGCCCCTTGGTAAGAACAAATACACTTTTTATGTGCAATTACCGGATCATACAGGCAATGTCGGACAATTTTCAATGGCGAACGAGCCTTCTTTACATATTCCTTATTTATACAATTATGCCGGAGAGCCGTGGAAAACTCAAAAAAGAATTAGGAGGTTGTTAAATCAGTGGTTCCGAAATGATTTGATGGGAGTTCCAGGAGATGAAGATGGTGGAGGGATGACAGCCTTTGTCGTGTTCTCGGCTATGGGCTTTTATCCGGTAACACCCGGTTTGCCAATCTATAATATAGGAAGTCCACTGTTTGAGCATATAAAAATAGACCTCGGTAATGGCGCTCTTTTTGAAATTGAAGCAAGAAACTGTTCAAAAGAGAATAAATATATCCAATCAGCTAAGTTGAATGGAGAGAAGTGGGATAAACCTTGGTTTAGTCATGATGACATAAAAGACGGGGGAAAACTTGTATTGATTATGGGAGATAAGGCTAATGAGAGTTGGGGGATAAAAAATATACCTCCTTCTGGAGAATCTGTCAATTAGATTTTTTCTTTTACAGTATTAATAATTGGAATGTTAAAAATAACATAAATTTTATATAATAGTTATGTTTGGAACTAATAAATTTCGAGAACAGTTTGCGAGTCGTGTAATTTTTTTGGATTGGCTTCGTGTTATTGCTTGTTTCATGGTACTGGTGGTACATGCATCTGAATGTATTTATTCTAATGATTATTCCTTTTCTTTTCCATCTGAGGTTGGTCGTTGGAGTGTTTGTTTAATCAATGGATTGATGCGTCCTGCCGTTCCTTTATTCCTAATTGCTTCTGCGTATTTATTGGTTCCTTTGAAAACGGATACGAGTACTTTTTTCCGTAAACGTTTCATAAGGGTTGTCCTTCCTTTTGCCTTTTGGCTTGTCATGTATGCTGTTCTACCTATTTTATGGGGAGAGTATACCGCATCTGATGTACAAAGTAACTTGTCTCATATTTTAATCAACTTCATACCGCGTGCTTCCCATTTATGGTTTATCTATATGCTTCTTGGTATTTATTTGATTATGCCAGTTTTATCTTCTTGGCTAAAGTCAGTCAGTCGTCGTGAGGAAGAGTTCTTTCTAGTTTTGTGGTTGTTTACTACTTTGTTTTGGCATGCCCATGAAATTTTTGGCGATATTTTCGGTGAGTGCTGGTGGAATCCGTTTCCATTGTTCCATTATGTTTCCGGATATGTTGGTTATGTAGTGATGGCAGATTATATTCGTAAGTATTTAAACTGGTCTGTGAAGAAAACACTTTATGTGGCTCTTCCTTGTTTTTTAGTTGGATATTTGTTCTGTATTTGGTCATTCTACACACGCTCTTTCACGGTTGAGGCTGTTCGTCAGTTGGAATTGAGTTGGCAAACTACCTCCATCGCTCCTGTCTTAATGAGTTTTGGCGCTTTTATGCTCATTCGCAAAATTAACTATACAGGTAAAGTTTATAAGCTTGTTCGTGATATTTCTGCAATGAGCTATGGTATGTATCTTATGCATATGTTAATTTTGCCGTATGTTTTCGGCTTATGCAATCTTGTGATGTCTCCACCGGTCACGATATTTGTTACGGCATTGACTACATATCTTATTTGTTATGGAATATCTAACCTTATTTCATGTCTGAAATTCGGGAAATATATTGTCGGTTAGTCCTTTGTATGTGGTCTTATATGGACTAAAAGACGGAAGTTTTAAGAAGACAAATTGTCATGTAATTATTGAGAATAAAAATTGATATTGTGATTAAATATGAATAAGTAGCATTATGATCAATCGAAGAGACTTCTTGAAGAAATCCGGAATGCTTGCCATGGCAACGGCATTCCCGGAAATTGTAAATGCGGAAATAGAGGTTACCGGCGCAAGTGCGTTATCGGGTAAGAATAGGATGAAAGTAAATAATCAATGGGATGTAATAGTTGTGGGTGGTGGTCCGGCAGGATGTGCTGCGGCAACAGCTGCTGCTCGCGAAGGAGCTAAAGTCCTACTTATTGAAGGCACCGGTGCACTGGGGGGAATGGGAACATCGGGGTTATTGAATGCATGGTGTCCATTTACTGATAAAGAAAAGATAATATATAGAGGGATTGCTGAGAAGGTCTTTTTGGAAGCCAAGAAAGGAGTCCCCCATGCGAGAGGAAATGATTGGATTCCTATCAATACTGAATACCTGAAAGTGGTTTATGATGACTTGGTTGTCTCACAAGGAGTTTCCGTGTTGTTCTTTTCCAATATGGCAGCTGTAGAAATGAGAAATGAAGACACGGTTGATGCTATTATTGTTGCCAATAAAGCTGGATTAACAGCTTATAAAGCCAAGTTATTTATTGATTGTACAGGAGACGGGGACTTGGCGGCTTGGGCAGGGGCTAATTTTGAACTGGGTGATAATAAAGGTGCTGTACAACAAGGGACTTTATGTTTTGCTTTATCTAATGTTGACCCTTATGAATTTTCATTGATAGGCACTGTGCAGTCCTTTAAAAAAGACAGTCCTATTTTTAAAATAGTAGAATCAAGTAAATACAATCTTATTAAAGATTATCATATTAATGATAAATATGTGGGACCAGGATACTTGGCTTTTAATGCCGGACATGTGGAGGTCGATAGTACCGACCCGTCTTCTCTTTCATCTGCGATGATGACCGGAAGAAAAATGGCACGACAATTTCAAGAAGGATTAGCTGAGTATGAACCGAAGACTTTTGCTTCCTCCTATTTAGCTACAACTGCAGCATTAATGGGAGTACGGGAAAGTAGGAGAATAAAATGTGATTATACTTTTACGTTAGAGGATTGGCAGAATCGCAAGGAGTTTGAGGATGGAATCGGACGTAATTCTTATTATATCGATGTACATAAGGACGATGTGACTAAATATCCGAGATATGGAAAGGGAGAATCACATGGAATTCCTTTCCGTTGTTTGGTGCCTATCGGATTGAAAAACGTATTTGTGGCCGGGCGATGTATCTCGACAGACCATTACGCGCATGGCAGCTTGCGGGTAATGCCTCCCTCTTTGGTAACAGGGGAAGCTGTAGGCACCGCTGCCGGATTGATTCATAAAGCCGCTACCATCGATGTTCATAACGTGGATATCGTTCAATTGCGTAAGAGGCTGAAAGAAATGGGACAGTTATTATAATAAAATGTTATACTTATTAATAGTTTCTATGTTCAAAATCGGAAGTGACGGATAATATACGGCAGTAGTAAAAACTATGCGATTATAGTTGAATTTGTATGTAACGAAAACAATATTAACTCATAACGATATAGCTTATTAAACGTGTACAAAGTAACACATTAGATTTTAGTGGACAAAATATTTATGTAGGAATTGATGTCCACCTGAAGAGTTGGTCTGTATTAATTTTATCAGGACATTGTGTGCTGAGGTGATTCAGACAAAATCCGCAATCGGAAGTCTTGCACAAATATTTGATAAGTAATTATTCGGGAGTGAATTACTTCTCGATTCATAAAGCCGATTTCTGTGGTTTCTGGATACACGAGAAGTTAACGGATTTAGGTATCAACAACATAGTGGTCAATCCAGCTGATGTACCGACCATGAGTAAGGAAAAACTTTGTAAGACGGATGCCGTGGACTGTAACAAACTGGTTCGTGAATTACGTCCCGGTTCGTTGGAAGGGATATATATTTCAGGGCTGACATTTTGGAAATGCGCTCTTTGATAAGACAGAGAAACCTGATTGTAAAGGACAGCACACATGCCAAGAACCGTATCAAGTCATTGCTTCGTTCTCATGGCGTGAAGATTTCGGAGAAGTTTATCTGATGTTCGATCGGCTGCTGGTCGAAATGTTTCCTGAGATGGTTGCACTTGCTTGAACTTTCCACAGAGTATGGTAAGAAAACATTGGAACTTCACCTTGAACGGTTCATCCATTTGAGGAAGATGTTGTTGAGGAACCCCGCGCCATTAGTGAAATATCCCGGAAAATGCCATTTGCTAAATCCATACGCCTATTGAGTTCAGTGCTCGGCATAGGAATTATAACCGCCGTTACCTTAATGGTGAAGATTGACGATATAGTTCGGTTTAATAGTGCAGAACATCTAGCATCTTTTATAGGTTTGGTCCCATGTGTCATTCCTGTGGTGACAATGATGCGGTCGGCGATATGACTATATGTCGTCATTTTATACTTCGATGGCTGTTGGTTAAATCCGTGTGGGCTGCCGTCCGGATAGATCCTGCAATAACAATGGCTTACATGGTATACCGGAAGTGTATGAATCCGCAGAAAGCGATTGTGAAGATTGCTCGATGGTGAACAGAGTCTATTTGGTACTTAAATACGAAAAAGAGTATGTGTGTGCATTGTCAAATGATATGGAATCCTACAAGGTAAAAACAGCTTTTTTTGAGAGAAATACTAATATTACTTGCGGTTTCGGAGTTCGCTTTTATAAGTTTGTAACTCTCATTAATGGTTTGTCTGATAAAGGAACTTGCAGCTAACTTCGTTGCTGTCTTTTACCATAGAATTTTGGCTCAGGTTTTCTTAGTCATATCAGATAGTATCAGTAATACAAAAAGAGAGGCGGATGACTGCCTTTCCAAGTAGTATAACTGCGTACCGCCAGGATACCTATTGCTGGTAGGTTGGTCCTTAGCAGAATCTGTTTTCTCTTAATATGCTAATGTAAAAAATATAAATTAAGATTAATTATTAACAAAAACCCGACTTTGTTTGGGGGTTAAATGAAAAATGAATTATGAGAAATACTTTTATCACTTTATGCTTATCGTTTTTGGCATTTTCCTGTCAGGAAAGTAAAACAATTGAGTGGGTTACCACTACTCCGGATTCATCCTGGCAAATGCAGGATGCCTCCAAAGTCAAAGTAAGTTCTCAAGGCAGTGCCACAGCAGAAGTAGATATGGCTGGTACCCTTCAAACCATCGAAGGTTTCGGCACTTGTTTCAATGAATTGGGCTGGACTTCTTTAGGCTTATTGTCCGAGTCGGATAGGGAAGTTATATTCCGAGAACTATTCGAGCCCGGCTTCGGTGCCAACTTCCGGATTTGCCGCATGCCTATCGGGGCCAATGACTTCTCCCGTAATTGGTATTCTTACAATGAAACGGATGGCGATTTTGAGATGAAGAATTTCTCTATCGCCAATGATGAGGAAACGTTGATTCCTTTTATAAAAGAAGCCTTGAAAAGAAATCCTGAGTTAAAACTGTGGGCCTCTCCCTGGTGTCCTCCCACCTGGATGAAGTATAACAGGCATTATGCTTGCGGCATGAGTCAGGATCGGGAAGGTGAACCATTCTATAACGGCCTTTTACCGAAGCAGCAAGGTAAGGAAGGTACGAACATGTTCATACAGGAGGATCGCTATTTCGAGGCTTATGCCCTTTATTTCGCTAAATTCATAAAAGCATACCGTGAGAAAGGGATCGATATTTTCATGGTGATGCCTCAAAATGAGTTTAACTCCTGCCAGGTGTTTCCCAGTTGCACCTGGACAGCAGCCGGTCTGAATAAGTTTGTAGGTGAGTATCTAGGTCCCAAGATGCAAGAACTCGGTGTCGACCTGATGTTCGGTACGATGGAGAGAGCAAATACCTTGTTGACCGATACACTGTTGCAAGACCCCTACAGCAGTCGTTATATTAAGGGTGTGGGGTTTCAATGGGCAGGTAAGAAGGCAATCGGCAAGGTTCACAAGGACTATCCTGCTTTGAAAATTTATCAGACCGAGCAGGAGTGCGGTAATGGTAAAAACGACTGGCATACTTGCATGTATAGCTGGGATTTGATGAAACACTATTTATCCAACGGTGCGAATGTCTACACCTATTGGAATACTTCGCTCGAGGAAGGTGGTATCAGCCGTTGGGGTTGGCGTCAGAATTCTTTGATAACGGTTAATCCTGAGACAAAATCTTACAAGTATAACTACGAATACTATCTGATGAAGCACTTCAGCCACTATGTGCTTCCGGGTGCTCAATGTTTGCTTGTATCGGGTGAGTTTGCTGAGCTGATGGCATTCAAGAATCAGGATGGGAGTGTGGTTCTTGTGTTGAATAACAAAGACAATCAGGCAAAAACGGTTAATGTGAAACTTGTCAACGAGGTTATTTCTCTCGAATTGCAAGCCAATTCTATCAATACGGTTACTGTGAAATGAAGTTTGTTTAATTAGCCAAATTATCAGAAAGTATATGCTAAGAATAAGAATCGCTAATATTATACTTGCGCTGTTTATATTCTCTCCGTTTTATGTGCAAGGAAAGGAAGCTGTGAAGCCTGTAAAGGATAAGAAAACCAACATTCTTTTCTATGACTTGAATAAAAACGGGAAAATGGATATATACGAGAATTCTACTTTGGATGTGGAGTCCCGGGTAGGAGATATTCTCTCACAGATGACACTGGAAGAAAAAGTGGGACAGATGTTGACCTCTTTAGGTTGGCATATGTACAAGCGTGTAGGAAACGATGTTCAATTGACAGAGAAGTTGACAGAGGAACTTGATAAATATCATATCGGTTCATTATGGGGATTTATGCGTGCAGATCCCTGGACGCAACGTACTTTAAAGACGGGACTAAATCCGGTATTGGCACCCAAGGCGGTTAACAAGCTCCAACGATATGTTATCGAGAATACCCGCTTGGGTATTCCTCTCTTCCTTGCAGAAGAATGTCCTCACGGTCATATGGCTATTGGTACAACTGTCTTCCCGACATCTATTGGGCAGTCCTGTACCTGGAACCCTAAATTAATAGAGCAAATGGGACGTGCCATCGCTAAGGAGGCAAAGGCGCAAGGAGCACATATCGGTTATGGTCCGGTACTTGACTTGGCGCGTGACCCGCGTTGGTCGCGGGTTGAAGAAACGTATGGTGAAGATCCGTTTCTCATTGGCAAAATGGGAGAAGCGCTTGTACGTGGTTTTCAAGGAGATGGTGTTAATCCCAAAGAGAGCCTTCTTTCCACTTTGAAACATTTTGCATCTTATGGATGGACTGAAGGAGGGCATAATGGAGCCAGTGCTCATGTGGGCACACGCGAAATGGAAGAGGCTATTCTGCCTCCTTTCCGGGAAGCAATACATGCGGGAGCACTGTCCGTGATGAGTTCATACAATGAAATAGATGGTATCCCTTCTACTGCCAATTATCACCTACTCACAGAGGTGTTGAGAGAAAGATGGAATTTTCAGGGATTTACTATTTCAGATCTTCGTTCCATTGGGAGGTTGAGAGAGCATGGTATAGCTGCCAATGATTATGAAGCGGCTGTGAAAACGGTAAATGCTGGTTTGGACAATGACTTGGGAATGAGTGTATACGGTAATCAGTTGAGCAAGGCTGTAAAAAAGGGAGATGTTTCTCAGGAGTTGTTGGACCAATCGGTGAGTCGTATCTTGAGGCTTAAGTTCAAAATGGGGCTTTTTGATAATCCTTTTGTAGACGAGAAAGTCGCTTCAAAAGTCGTGGCTCATCCCGAGCATTTGAAGTTGGCACGGGAAGTGGCACGCCAATCTATTATCTTATTAAAGAATCAGGACAACATGCTGCCTTTAAAGAAAAACGGCAGCCAGAAGGTTGCTGTAATCGGTCCGAATGCAGATAATGTATATAATATGTTGGGCGATTATACTGCACCGCAGACTGCTATGTCGGTAGTTACGGTTCTTGAGGGGATTAAGAATAAGATTGGGCATGAGAATGTTATTTATGCAAAAGGTTGTGCCATACGTGATACCAGTCGCACAGACTTCTCGGCTGCTTTGGATGCCGCAGCCGCTGCAGATGTAGTTGTTATGGTTATGGGAGGCTCCAGTGCGCGCGATTTCTCTTCTGAATTTGAGGAAACCGGTGCTGCAAAAGTATCTGAGAGCTTAGTTAGTGATATGGAAAGCGGAGAAGGATATGATAGAGCGACACTTCATCTTATGGGTGTGCAATTGGAGCTTATTCAAAAGGTCAAGAAAATGGGAAAGCCGGTGGTGTTGGCGCTGATAAAAGGTCGTCCTTTACTTCTGGAAGGTGTCATTCAAGAAGTAGATGCTATTGTTGATGCTTGGTATCCCGGTATGCAAGGTGGCAATGCTTTGGCTGATGTACTTTTTGGAGACTATAATCCTGGAGGACGGCTTAGCATCTCGGTTCCGCGTTCTGTAGGGCAATTGCCTGTATATTACAATCCGAAAAGAGCGGGTAATCGTAATAAATATATTGAGGAGGTCGGTGCACCACGCTATTGTTTCGGATATGGATTGAGTTATACCTCTTTTAAATATTCGGATATGGAGGTAACATTGAAAGAGACTGCAGATGACTGTATTGTAACTGTTAGAGTGGAGATTACCAATACGGGGCGAAAAGCCGGCGATGAGGTCGTGCAACTTTATATCCGTGATGATATAAGTAGTTATACGACTCCGGCAAAACAATTACGTGCGTTTGAAAGAATACATCTGGAAGCAGGAGAATCCCGGATTGTTGCGTTTACACTGGATAAAAAGTCTATGATGTTGTATATGCAAAATAATGAATGGGCTGTAGAACCCGGAAGTTTTTCGCTGATGGTTGGCAGCTCGTGCGAGGATATACGATTGCAACATAAGATTACTATTACAAAAAGGTATAGTTTGAAGATGTAGACATATACTAATATCAAAAGGGAGACATCAAGCTTTATACATTGTATAATATGAAGAAATCCATACCGACGACAGTCAGTCATATTGATGACTGAAGATGGAAAAGAGATGGTAAATGCCTAATAGGTGTGATTTATCAAAATCTTTAGATAATCCACATTGTCTAAAATTGTATTATCAAAAGTAGCCAGTTGATACTGCTAATCAAATTATTGACATGGCTGCTTTAATTATTTATATGATTATAGTATTTAGCAAGGCATCAAACTCTACGGGAGTCAAACTTGTTGCTTCAGGAACTTGACTATGGCTGGCGGTGGGAATCTTGTCGTAAAACATTTATTGAATTTTAAACTACAAAAAAGTCAAAGAATGCATTAATTATTCGATATAACTCTAATAAATTTATGAATTCAAATTATTTATCATCAAAACCAAGATATGAGATTCTTGACGGTCTGAGAGGCATAGCAGCAATAGTAGTTGTATTTTATCATTTAATGGAATGTTCAAGGCCTTGAAGTTACTATTAGACTGTATAATAGGCA
>UMDY01021854.1_pt1 | contig 33290 bp, 29 predicted proteins | sample 1964591 | NCBI WGS metagenome assembly UMDY01 (sample SAMEA4836004, study PRJEB28245) | human gut metagenome | biome: gut microbiome; material: fecal sample | place: Denmark | collected 2008
GGAGGTCGGTAGATAAAATAATTATCTACCTCCTACCCGATTTTATGCGGATAACAGGAGTCGAACCTGCACGCCTCACGGCACAAGAACCTAAATCTTGCATGTCTGCCAATTCCATCATATCCGCATAGTGCCGATAACTTCAACACTGTTGGCAATAGTACCATATGCATTATATTTTGTCAAATGGTATCCTTGTTTTTCTTTCTGAATTCAGCAGGGCTCATTTCGACATATTTCTTAAATTTTGTATGGAAATAGTCAACATTTTTATAGCCAACTTTTTCTGCTATCTCATAAACTTTGAGGTCTGTTGTAAGGAGAAGCTCTTTAGAGTGTTTAATCCTTACTTTGTCTACAAATATATTGAATCCCTCGCCTACTTTTTTGTTGAAGATTTTGCCGAGGTATGAACTGTTATAACCAAAAAGCGGTGCAATATTTTCAAGTTTGATATTATCCATATAGTTGTGTTCAATATAATGTATAATATCGTCCATAACACCTTCGCTGGTAGGATTGCCTATTGTTCTGGTAATCATGTCAAATTGTTCGGTGAAATACAGCATTATCTCATAGAGATAATATTTGCTTCCTATATAATCGATGATTTCCGCATTTCCGGGGAAAGCAATATTAGCATTGTGGTACAGATGCGAAATTTTTTCTTTTATCGACAAATATAAATCAGTCAAAAAAAGCTTTATTCTTGAAATATCACTTGTTGAGTTAAAGAGATTATGTTCAAGTTCGTGTAAAGTTTCGGCAATCTGATTTCTCTTTGAAGCCTGAATATATCCTGTGAGTTTTTCACAGTACTCCTGTAAATGGCTGTCGGAAATCTCATAAGTGTTTTCAAGTTCCTCACGCGGGAGTTCATCATATCCTATAGTATGCTGTTTATCTTCACAGAAGAACCTTCTCTGAAGAAGTTTGTGGGCTTCTTCATAAGAAATATGCACATCCTCAATAGAAGTGACTTCTCTGCCGTATGCAATAAACAGAGAGTCGAGAGGAGAGTTCTCCTGTGGTTTTTGTTCTCTGTTGTAATGCTCTAAAAATTCTTGGAATTTATGTAGTGTAAAAGCACCTTTGAGCAGAATAACTTCGTTTTGTTCAATCTCAATGCTTTCATATGAACTGTTTGATTCATTTGTAACTTTAAGCAAATCTGAAAATTTATATGGAAGCTCAGTTGCATGATGACTGTATTTTTCGTAAATGACAACCTGATATATGTCAGCGTGAATATTCATGTCTGCAATATTGTTTATTGTAGGAACGCCTGTAAGTATGTCGAAAAGAATCATGCCCTTTGCTTTGTCACGGTAATTACTAAGAGTTTCCTCTTCTTTGGCTTCTTTATTTATCTGTGAACTTATGGCACTTACTGTCTCGTAGAGTTCGTCTTCATCAATAGGTTTTGTAAGATAATAGTCAACGCCGTTTTTAATCGCTGCCTGTGCGTATTTAAAATCGGTATAACCGCTGAGAATTATAACTTTTCCGTTAAAGCCTCGTTTTCTTGCGTTTTCAACAACTTCAAGACCAAGCATTTTTGGCATGCGTATATCCATAAGAACCAGGTCAGGTTTTTTACTTAAAATAAAATTGAGAGCATCTTCACCGTTTGATGCTTCTCCGATTATTTCAAAACCAAGTTGCTCCCAATCAATGATACATTTGATACCTTGTCTGATTATCAACTCATCATCTGCGATAAAAACTGTATTCATGGGACCTCCTTATCATAAAAGTGTAATTTATCAAGTATTTATTATACATAAGAAATTAGATTTTTGCAATGGAATAATCAGACATTCCAGGAGGAGCATGCTATGATAAACTATTTGTCTAATATTATCATACCAATGGTAATATTTGGAGTAGTCATTCTTGGTCTCAGCACAAAGATTGATATGTTTGCTGCATTTACAAAAGGGGCAAAAGAAGGCTTCAAAGTCACATATGAAATTTTACCGACACTTATAGGATTGCTTTTGGCGGTAGGAATACTCAGAACATCGGGAATACTTGATATAATAGGTGATTTGCTGTCAAAGCCGTTGTCGGTAATCGGATTTCCGGCACAGCTTGTACCGCTGTCATTGGTAAAGATGTTTTCATCATCAGCGGCAACAGGATTATTGCTGGATGTTTTTAAAAAATTTGGAACAGACTCAGAAGAGGGAATGCTGGCTTCAATACTTATGAGCTGTTCGGAAACGATTTTCTACACAATTTCAGTGTATTTTCTGGCAACGTCAACAGAGAAGAACAAACCATTTGAAAAAACAGGCTGGACATTACCCGGAGCACTTTTTTGTACTTTGGCAGGAATGATAGCAAGTGTAATTATTGTAAAACTCATGTGATTTATGTTAAAATCAAAAATAGGAAAAATAAATATTAAAAGTGAATTAAGTCAATTTTTTGAGATGATATTCATTTTAACAAAAGCAACTCAGGAGGAAAAAGATGTCTGAATGTGATACATGTGCAAATTATACATACGATGAGGAATATGAAGAGTATGTATGTGACGTGAATATGGATGAGGACGATTTTGTGAGGTTTATGACAAATAAGCGGGAGACATGTCCTTACTACAGAAACGGTGATGAATACAAAGTAGTCAGAAAACAGATGTAAAAAATAGAGAAAAGCGTATATAGAGACGAAAGATTGGAGAAAAATATGATTTCATGGATTACACAGATTGATTTACACATTTTGTATTATGTACAGGATAATCTGCGAAATGAGGTTCTAAACGGGGTTGTAAAAGCATTTACTTCACTCGGAAATTATGGACTTATTTGGATATTATTTACCTTGGCTCTGCTGATATATTCAGATACAAGGAAAGTAGGAACCATGTGTGCGGTGGCATTGATACTTGATTTGATAGTATGCAATGGCATATTAAAAAATGTTATTGCGAGAACAAGACCATATGATGCATTTGAAAATATAAGATGTATAGTGCCGCCGCAGCCGGATTATTCGTTCCCGTCAGGTCACACTGCAAGTTCGTTTGCGGCAGTTGTTCCGGCAATTGTAAACAAAAATACGAGAAAGATAGGAATTGCCGCGCTGATTGTAGCAATTCTTATGGCAGTTTCAAGAATTTATGTGTGTGTGCACTATCCAAGTGATGTTGTCGGAGGGCTTATAGTCGGGCTGTTGTGCGGTATTGCCTCATGCAAAATTTTTGAAAAATTGATGCAACTTAAAGATAAATAAAAAAATTAAAGATAAATAAAAAAAGTTGTTGACAAGCTGAAAAAAAACTGATAATATATGTCTTGTTCGTGACAGACAAATGTTGTGAACAGGAAAGAGCGGAAGTGCTGGAATTGGCAGACAGGCTAGACTAAGGATCTAGTGTTGGCAACGACGTGAGGGTTCAAGTCCCTTCTTCCGCATTGCATATCAGATAAGGAAATCTTAAAAGGTTTCCTTATTTTTGAATAATCAGGAATTTATGGAAAGCTATGTGATGAAAGCAATCAGCTTTTGTAAAAGCTTCCGTGCTAGCCGGGGAATTAGCGGCGCCCTATAACCTGCAATCCGCTATAGCAGGGGTGATGTCCTGTTTAGGGCTTGTCATTTGTGATGCTGCCCTCAGTAAGTGGCGTTGACGTTTTGGTCTTGCGCAATGGAAACTCATGAACCGTGTCAGGAGGGGAACCTAGCAGCACTAAGTGAGAATTTTCGTGTGCCGTAAGGTAGCCGGAGCCGAGTTAACTGCCGGGGTAACGGTCACACTGACATTTTCAACGCAGGGCGCACGGATTTATATATATATTTGAGCAAGGCATAGAGCCTTGTCTTTTTTTGTCGTTTTTGCCTTTTTTGTTCTATTTTATTCATTTACTAAATTGACGATAGAGCCATTAGTATTGTATAATAAACAGGTATGAAATAGAATTTCAGGTGTGGGATATATGGATTGAAGGAAAAGGGAGGAAAGGCATTGAAAGCGGAATTAAAGCTAAACAGCGTAAATCAGATAATAAAAGATACTGTAATATATGAAAAAGGTGACGATATATCGTCAGTCAGCCTGGTTGTAAAAGGTCGTATACGCATCAGCAAAGAGGGAGTGAATGTAGTAGTAGGTTCAGGAAATTTTATAGGATTGTGTGATTTGAAAAGTGAGACATACAATGTTACATACACTGCTGAGACAAATGCATTAGTGTATGCATTTCCTAAAATGCGTCTTACTCAGGCAATAAGAAGCCTTATAAAGGCAAACAAAGATTACGCTGGTCTTATGGTGGCATCGTTTAGCAGATTGATTCGAGAACTCTCAATAATATATAACAGCATCACTGAATTATCAGATAAGTTATATGAATTTCTGCTTTCCGGAAGAGAAAGATATGTTGAGATGGCAAAAGAAGCAGGAATAAAAGCTGATAGTCTGAGAGCTATAGATGAGATATCGGAATATGAACATGGAACAGCTGTTGACATAGATAAAGTAATGTATTACAGAGCGTGCTGTGAGGTGGCACCGCAGATACAGAAAGAGTATTTTGGTGCAAGTTCAGTAATATCAGTTTATCATGTCTTAGAACAGGTCGGCATGATAAATATTCTTATGGATGAGTGTGAAAGAGGAACTGAGTATCTTCTGGAATTGTCAAAACCGCTCATAAAAGATGACAGAAGTTTATATATGCAGGTGTTTCAGCTTACAAATACGATTCAGCATGTTGGTGGACAATCAACTGAGGCAATGTCACTGTTTGATGATATTATAGATTACACAAACAATCTTGAAAATCTTCTGCTTGACAAAGCAGGCGTAGAACTTGAAATTGACCATGAATTTATGGAAGATGCATATTGCAATCTTTTAAATGGCGAAGGTTCAGCGAGAAATGAAGAAAGTGATGAGTTTGCGTTGACTGAGAGCGAGTATCACGATATAAGCGAGCTTAACGGTGCATTGTCATATATTCTTGAATATTCAGAAATTGATTCAGAGGAAGCCGGTCAGTTTGACGGATATATTTCTGACTTTATAAGATTAAAAGATAAATTTTCGACAGATGACAATGTGAGAACATTGAGAAGAAGTATAGCAAAGCTATACTATAAGATTTACAAGAAAGTATTTTTGAAGGATTACAAATCAAAAGAAGAAACACCTCTTATCATAGATTTGTTTTTGAGATACGGCTTTTTGAGCGAGAAACTTTTAAACAGTGACTTGCTTGAACAGCTGCTTTCGATTGAAAGACATGAAACCAATGGAGCTGCATGTGCAGTATATGATATGAAACAGTGGCTCACCGAGATAATGGAGGGAAGAAAAGAACCGTCAAAGAGTGAGTTTGATCTTGATTATGCGGAGAGTCTCAGAGACCAGAAAAGAACAGGAGCGCTTAATGATGAGCAGATAGAAAAACTTAAAAATGACAGAAATGCCAAGTTTGAGTTTGAAGTTGACAATATGTTCAGGGCAAATCACCGTATTATATTTGGTCAGGTATCAGCATTTGTTCCGTTTTTGTTTACGGATGGCTGTGCATCATCACTCTTAAAGACATACATGTCGGGAGACAGAATAAATGCGGCAGTACACAGACTACTTCAGATAGACTATTCGGCATTTTACAGAGAGAGCCTTTACACGGGTGACGGTGAACATATAAAGAAAGAATATATTATGGAAGAGGTATTCCCTGACTTTATAATACTTCCTATTTCGGGAAGCAATTCTATTATGTGGCAGGAGATTAGCGGAAGAAGAAGAAATTCAAAGGGAAGATTTCTGCTTCCGGCATTTCTTGATACAGATATTGATGCCACTATGGTTAAACTGTTTGGAAGATTCAGATGGGAACTCTGCAGAACTATACAGGGAACATCATGGAATAACATCCAGGTTAAATCTCTTACAAGTGAATATAGTGATTTTGTCCAGTTTTACAGAAAAAACAGAGAATTGTCTGAGGATAAGAAGGACAAGCTCAAAATGCAGATACAAAAATGCAGAAACAATACAAGAGAAGTTTTTGTTATTGACTATGAAAACTGGATTAAGCATGAGGCACATGGAGGACTTTTGCTTAGCAAACCTGTCCGTGAAATTATGGCTACATACTGTCCGTTTGCAAAAGATATAAGAGATTCGATTGCAGATCAGCCATTGTTCAGGGATGCCATGGCAAGATTTAACAGGGAGATAGGCAAAAAGACCAAGGAGTATGACCTTAAGTTCAGAGTCTGGGATAAAGACAAGGTAGATGTACCACAGGAAATAGTGAAAACAAGAGATTTTTACGTTGAAATGTAGATTTAATAATAAAATGACATATAAAAAGGATTCCGATTTGGTTTTGAGGAATCCTTTATTATGTTATAGAAAACTTATCGTTTCCTGTAACATAATAAACATTCCGTGAGGATGCGCATTTCGCGGAAAAAAAATAAATGCTACGCATTCCGCTCAAGCGACTCTTTGTTCCTGCAAAATAGTTTTAGATTTGAAAAAATATGTGGGAATTATATCCAGCCCCCGTCAAGTTTTATAACCTGTCCCGTCAGATAATCACTTGTATTTGTAATATCGAAGGCAAGTTTTGCGACATCTTCCGGTTTTCCTATGCGTCCGGCTGGAACTTCATCCAATACGCTTTGCAATTCGTCGTCATTTAAGAAGCCGTTCATATCCGTATCTATAATGCCACAGGCAATTGCATTGACCTGTATATTGCTTGGAGCCAGTTCTTTTGCAAGAGCCTTTGTAAAAGAATTTATACCGCCTTTTGTCGCTGAGTATGCAACTTCGGTTGAAGCACCGACACATCCCCAAACGGATGATATATTTACGATTTTTCCGGCATGCCTGCTTAACATTATGGGAATTGCAAGTTTGCAGCAGTTAAATACCGAAGTGAGATTTGCCTCGACAATATTGTGCCATTCGTCAGGAGACATGTCCTGCAAAAGACCTATATGTGAGATGCCGGCATTGTTTACAAGAATATCAATTTTAGAATAGGATTGTGCAATTAATTTGAAAAATGTTTCACATTTCTGAAAATTGCCTATGTCTCCTGTATAAGCGATACATTCAACACCATAATTTAAAATCTCCTGTCTGACTTTTTCAAGCATTTCTGAATTTTTGCGGCAGCATATACATACATTAAAACCGTTTTGTGCATAGTAAATAGAAACGGCACGGCCGATACCACGGGAAGCTCCTGTTACGACAACTGTTTTATTCATAAATTTATAACCTCATTTCATATTTGTGTTAAAAGTAAGAGTGTTTTTCTTCATATGTTATTAATATATCATATTTGTGAAGTATTGTGTCAGCTGTAAAGAAAATATACTATTTCCGATAGATTTATAATCCAATGGTTAAAATATTACAATTTATTTAAAAAAGTTATGCTCATAGGGGTTTTGCTTTACATAGAATTTTTTTTTTGTTATAATACTTCATATGTTTTTTAAGTATTATACAAAAAGAATTAAGATTAGAAAGGTACAATCATGAAAAAGAAAAGTATAGCAAAGGTATTTATCCTGAGCTTATTGAAATCAATATTGGGAATAGCGATAATAATTGCAGTAGGTTTTGCAAGTTACAAAATTTCATATATGGTTCTCTCAAACAATTCGGAAAATGTTGGAACATCTTCAAATGAAATAAAAGATATTGTTGAGGAAGCACAGACAGATGAAATTTCAAAAAATCTTATATATGTAAGCAACGACAATAAGATATCACATCTTATGCTTGAAATCTGCAACACAAAAACAAACAATATGGACTATATAACTATTCCTGTCGGAACAGATTATACGATACCGACTGAGATGTATCAGAAACTTAGTACAGTTAATCAGGAGATACCTCAGATAATAAGAATAGGGAGACTTAAACAGTATTTTCAGAATGACGAGGACGCGTATGGTTATGGAGAACTTATTATAGAGAAAATGCTTGGTGTAAAGATTAGTTATTACACGGTATTAGACCAGGAAACATATCTTAATCATTATTCAAGAAGAAATACAGAAGTGAAATTTAAACCGTTATCACTTGCGGAGTCAAGCAGTGAAAAATCTGTTACGGTTACGGAAAAAATAAATGTTGCAAGCAGAAGTTATGTGAATCAGCTTAAAGATATAAAGGGTGATCAGAACAAGATAGCCGAGTTTATAAAGGATCAGTATGAGAGAGTGGATTCAAATCTTACTGTCCATAATAAAATTGGTTATGTGGAAAGTTATGAAAAAATGGATCCGGATTTGATTCACTATTGGGGGATTCCGGGCAAATACTCCGACAAAATATTTGCGGTAGATACAAAAGCATCAAAATCATTTATAAATAACCTTGTAAATAACACTACAACATATACTCAGGCACAGGTATTTAACAAAGTTGCAAAAACTTCGACAAAATCATCAAAAGGAAAGAGTATAATTGTATTAAACGGAAGTCAGATAGGAGGTCTTGCAACGGCTGCAAAAACTACGCTTACAAATGCGGGATATAAAGTAAAGAAAATTGGTGATTACACAGCTGCTACATTGACGCAGACAAAGATTATTGTAAAGGAAGATGGTGTTGGTAAAGATTTGGTGAAATATTTTAGCAATCCTGTTGTTGAGACAGGAACAGTTGATACCGGATATGATATAAAGATTATTATAGGAACAGCTGATGCTAATAATTGATATAGAATAGCAAATTTAAAATGCACGCTACAGATTTGTTGACGTGCATTTTTAACTTTACCGCATAAAACAGTGTATATAGCTGAATGTGCAGGTAAGTATTTAGGAAAGGCATGGTATATTATGCAATCGGTTGTAAATGTTATGGGCATTGAAATTGATATGCTCAGCAATGATGTTTTTATAGAAAAAATAAATACATATCTTAATGATGACAAGCTGGATGTAATATTTTTTGCGTCAGCTGACATTCTTAACAAAGCTGCAGAAAATGAAAAATATCATGAACTTGTAGACAGAGCGGAACTTTTTCTGCCGGGAGAGGAAGCTCTTCTGACAAATTATAAAATAGATATTTTGAAGGATGCCGGTATGGTTGTGAGCTGCAAAAGTTTTGGGATTATGCTTGAAAATCTTCAGAAGCAGGACAGAACTATATACATAGTGACAGACAGCGGCAAGGATGTGGAAAATCTCAGAAATTACTGCAAAAAAAATCAGCCTGAGCTTCGTATTATAGGTTCGTGTGTATACAGCGAAGAGGTGGAGGATGCAGCAATGGTAAATGAAATAAACAGCTGTATACCTGACATTTTGCTTGTTGATTTAAAAATAGGCGTTCAGGAAAGCTGGATTATGGAGCATGCGAATTTGTTAAACTCAAAATTATGTGTTGCTATTGGTGGAGTTGCACAAATAATAATGGCAGAAGAAAAAAAAATTCCGTCATGGATAAGAAAAATCGGGTTAGCGGGCATATATGAAAAGATTGCTATAGAGAGAATACCTCAGAAATTTTTTAAGGCGAAATTTTTTAGGAAAAGAATTGACATATATAACACCAAAAAAGACGAATAATTTGACTATTTTAACCAAAAACAATATCGTTTTTGGTTAAAACAGACAGTTTGAGAGTGAAAATATTGTGACATTTAATAATAAAACGGCAAAAAAAATATAATAAATCTTATTTATATACTCTTTGCACAAAAAGTCAAAAATTTATTTGGCTATTTATCCTATGGTAAAATATTTCAAGATAGTGTATTATACAAACATGAAAGATGTGACAGGCAAATCACACTATATAATATGATTGCAAAGTGTTTGATGATTTCATTCAAATGGCTGCATCATATTCAGCTTAAACGAATTGTATAAAATTTAGGAGGAAACATATAATGGCAAGTTTATCTTTAAAAAACATTTGTAAAACATATCCAAACGGATTTCAGGCAGTTAAAAATTTCAATCTTGACATCGCAGACAAGGAGTTCATCATTTTCGTAGGACCTTCTGGTTGTGGTAAATCTACAACACTTCGTATGATTGCGGGTCTTGAAGAAATTTCTTCAGGTGAGTTATGGATTGGAAATACTCTTGTAAATGATGTAGAGCCAAAAGACAGAGATATCGCGATGGTATTCCAGAACTACGCTCTTTATCCTCATATGTCAGTTTATGACAACATGGCATTTGGTCTTAAACTTAGAAAAACTCCAAAGGAGAAGATTGACAAGCTTGTTCATGAAGCAGCAAAGATTCTTGATATTGAGCATCTCTTAGACCGTAAGCCAAAGGCTTTATCAGGTGGTCAGAGACAGCGTGTTGCTATGGGTCGTGCAATCGTTCGTAATCCTAAGGTATTCCTTATGGATGAGCCTTTATCAAACCTTGATGCAAAACTTCGTGTACAGATGCGTATAGAGATTTCTAAGATTCATCAGAGACTTGAAGCTACTATCATCTACGTTACACATGACCAGACAGAGGCTCTTACACTTGGTACTCGTATCGTAGTTATGAAAGATGGTGTTATGCAGCAGGTTGCTTCACCTATCGACCTTTATACAAAACCTTGCAACGTATTCGTAGCAGGATTCATCGGATCACCTCAGATGAACTTCATCAACTGTAAAGCAGTTAAAGACGGTTCAGACGTTAAACTTGAGTTTGGTACATACTCAGTTAAACTTCCTGAAGGAAAAGCTGAGAAGCTTGTTGAAGGCGGATATATTGATAAGGATGTTATCATGGGTATTCGTCCTGAGGATATCAAGGATGAAGAGATTTATGTAAACAACGGTACAGACAATGTTCTTGAAGCTACTGTAAAAGTTTACGAAATGCTTGGTGCCGAAGTATTCTTATACTTCACAGTAGAAGGATTTGACATCACAGTTCGTGTAAATCCTCGTACAACAGCTCGTCCTGGCGATACAATCAAGATTGCGCTTGACACAAGCAAGATTCATGTATTCGACAAGGAAACAGAGAAAGTTATTACAAACTAGTTTTAAAAGAATGTTATGTATTTTAAATATACAGTTCTATTTAAAGAACCGTCACGATTTTGTGACGGTTCTTTTTTGGACGTGAATTTTATGATATATATTTTTACAGGGAAGGTGGTTTTTGTTAAAATGCACAATTTTTTAGTATGATGATATGGTAAATATGGATATATTGTTTTATGTAGTATTTACTTTTGTGCAAATTGATGGTATAGTTTAATAATGGAGTTAAAAAGTAGGATGCTGTGTAGTTTTATAGTGTAAACTGCGGTAAGTAAAATATAGATGATAAATGTTGGAGGGAATATATGATATCTAATCAGGTTTTACAGACAACAATAGATGGACTTAAGAATATTACCAGAATTGATATATGTGTTATGGACACAGAGGGGAAAGCATTAGCTACGACAATAAATAATGTTGAAGAGTATGAAGATGCAGTTATGGCATTTGTAGAGTCTCCGGCAGACAGTCAGGTACTTCAGGGGTACCAGTTTTTCAAAGTTTTTGATGACCATCAGCTTGAATATGTTATTCTTGCAAAGGGTGACAGTGATGACGTGTATATGGTCGGAAAACTTGCGGCATTTCAAATTCAGAACCTTCTTGTTGCATACAAGGAACGCTATGATAAAGATAATTTCATAAAAAATCTTTTGCTTGATAATCTTCTTTTGGTTGATATTTACAATCGTGCAAAGAAACTTCATATAGACACAAGTGTAAATAGAGTAGTATTTTTGATAGAGACAAAAAATGAAAAAGATTCAAACGCTTTAGAAACTGTAAAGGGATTATTTGCAGGAAAGACAAGAGACTTTATAACTCAGGTTGATGAAAAAAACATTATTCTTGTCAAAGAGCTTCAAGAAAATGAAGGCTATGAGGACATGGATAAGACAGCAAATGTCATTCTTGATATGTTAAACACAGAGGCGATGATAAGTGTTCATGTGTCTTATGGAACTATCGTAAATGAGATAAAAGATGTCTCACGTTCTTACAAGGAAGCAAAGATGGCACTTGACGTAGGAAAGATTTTCTATAGTGACCAAAATGTTATTGCATACAGCAGTCTTGGGATAGGAAGATTGATATATCAGCTGCCAATGCCCCTTTGCAAGATGTTTATAGGTGAGATATTCGGTGACAAGACACCGGACGATTTCGACGAGGAAACTATCGCAACGATAAACAAATTTTTTGAAAACAGCCTGAATGTATCAGAGACCTCAAGACAGCTCTATATTCACAGAAATACACTTGTATACAGACTTGACAAGCTCGAAAAGAGCACAGGACTTGATTTGAGAGTGTTTGATGATGCGATTACATTTAAGATTGCGTTGATGGTTGTTAAATATATGAAATATATGGAAACATTTGAGTTTTAATATTGAAAAATAAAAAATACCCCTGTTGCCGCAGATGCCATCGAGCTGACACTGCCGGAGACAGGGGTAAAATATTTTTGAAACCAACAACATATATATTTTATTAGCAGTAAACAATATCAAAAACTGATTGGAAGAGTGATTATATGAATAATAAAAAAGAAACATTAAGTTATATAAAAGGCGTTTTAATGGGAGTTATAGTGACTGTTACCTGTTTTGTTGTGCTTGTAACGGTTGGATTGTATACAGGCAGGCTTGATTTAAATTCAGCAATAAAAACAGGCAGCAGCCAGGTTACGGATGAGCAGGCGGAAAAAATTAAAGATAAGGTAAATCTGCTGTCTGCTTATATAGATAAGTATTATCTGAATAATATAGATTATGAAAAGATGGCGGATTCGATATATAAGGGAATATTAAATGGTCTTGATGACAAATATGCGGCATATTATACAAAGGATGAATATGAGGATATTTCTGAAAAATCAAGCGGCGTATTTTGTGGAATTGGCGCATATATGTCTCAAAATTCAAAGACAGGTGTTCTCACTATAATAGGTGTTGTGTCCGGCGGACCTGCTGAAAAAGCGGGAGTAAAAAAGGGGGATATTTTGGTCGAGGTTGACGGAGAAAATATTGAAAACAAAGATATTTCATATATTGTGTCAAAAGTAAAAGGAAAAGAGGGCACAAGTGTTGAAATTGCACTGCAAAGGAAAAATGCTGCTCAGTTATTAAAGATGAAAATAGAGCGAAAAGTGATAAGGGATAATACTGTTTCATACAAGATGCTTGATAATAATATAGGCTATATTTCTGTAAGCGGTTTTGAAGAGGTAACTGAGAAACAATTTATAAAAGCTGTTGACGATTTGGAGAATAAAGGTGAAAAAGGTCTTATAATTGACCTTAGGGACAATGGCGGAGGACTTTTAAATACTGCAATAGGAATGCTTGACAGGCTGCTTCCGAAAGAACTTGTGGTTTACACAAAAGATAAGCAAGGTATGGCACAGGAATATTACACAAAGGATAAACAGGAGGTAAATGTACCTATTGTCATACTTGTAAATGGCAATTCCGCAAGTGCGTCTGAGGTGTTTAGCGGTGCACTTAAGGATTATGGAAAGGCAAAGCTTATAGGGACAAAGACTTTTGGAAAGGGTATAGTACAGTCATCATTTGAACTTCAGGACAAAACAGCAATAAAATTTACAACATCAAAATATTACACGCCGAAAGGGAACAATATTCACGGAAAAGGATTTGAACCTGATATGAAAGTTGAATATACAGGGAAAATGACGAAATTAAAAGAGACGGGAATAAAAGTTGATAATCAGGTGGAAGCTGCTCTTGATTATTTTGAAAACTTATTTCGTTAGCCGGAAGGCTGATGAAAAAACAGGTGATGTAAGGTAGAATTACTAATCGTTTGAAGAGGAGGCATGACAATATGGATAATTTTGTATTACATTCTGAATATAAACCGACCGGCGACCAGCCGCAGGCTATTGAAGAATTGGTGAAGGGGTTTAAAGAGGGTGACCAGTTCCAGACGTTGCTTGGGGTTACAGGTTCAGGAAAAACTTTTACAATGGCAAATATCATAGAAAAATTGAATAAGCCGACGCTTATAATTGCGCATAATAAAACATTGGCGGCACAGCTGTATGGAGAATTTAAAGAGTTCTTTCCTGAAAATGCCGTTGAATATTTTGTGTCTTATTATGACTATTATCAGCCGGAGGCGTATGTTCCGTCATCAGACACTTATATAGAAAAGGATTCATCTATAAATGACGAGATAGATAAATTGAGACATTCAGCTACAGCCGCACTGACAGAGAGAAAAGATGTTATCATTGTAGCGAGTGTTTCATGTATATACGGTCTTGGAAGTCCGATAGATTATCAGAACATGACAGTGTCTTTAAGACCTGGTATGATGAAAGACAGGGATGAGGTTATTAAAAAGCTTGTTGAAATTCAGTATGCGCGTAATGACATGGACTTTAAACGTGGTACATTTAGAGTTCGTGGTGATGTGCTTGAAATATTTCCGGTTTCGGAGTCGGATATGGCATTTAGAGTTGAATTTTTCGGGGATGAAGTTGACAGAATTACTCAGATAGATGTACTGACTGGAGAGATAAAAGCTGAACTTGAACACATGGTAGTATTCCCGGCATCACATTATGTAGTAGACAGAGACAATATGAACAGAGCCATTATAGGCATTGAAAATGAACTTGAATACAGAGTAAAAGAATTTAGAAGCCAGGATAAACTTCTTGAGGCACAAAGAATTTCTGAGAGAACAAATTTTGACATAGAGATGCTTCGTGAGACTGGATTTTGTTCGGGGATAGAAAACTATTCAAGACATTTGTCGGGATTAAAGCCGGGACAGCCACCGCATACGTTGTTAGATTATTTCCCTGATGATTTTATTATCATGGTTGATGAGTCTCATATCACGATACCTCAGATAAGGGGAATGTATGCAGGTGACCGTTCAAGAAAAAATACACTCGTAGAATACGGTTTCAGACTGCCATCGGCACTTGATAACAGACCTCTCAACTTTGATGAATTTGAGAGCCACATAAATCAGATGCTTTTTGTTTCAGCAACACCGAATGTATATGAGAAAGAGCATGAACTTGCAAGGGTTGAGCAGATTATCAGACCAACGGGTTTGCTTGACCCTGAGATTACGGTTAAACCTGTAAAAGGACAGATTGATGACCTTGTGGGGGAGATAAGAAAAACACTTGATGCCGGAAATAAGGTTATGATAAATACACTTACAAAGAAGATGGCGGAGGATCTTACAAATTATCTTAAAGAGATTGGAATAAGAGTAAGATATCTTCACTCTGATATAGATACGCTTGAGAGATCAGAGATAATCAGAGATATGCGAATGGATGTATTCGATGTACTTGTGGGGATCAATCTTTTGCGAGAGGGACTTGATATTCCTGAGATTGAACTTGTGGCTATTCTTGATGCCGACAAGGAGGGATTTTTGCGCTCAGAGATTTCACTTATTCAGACGATAGGAAGAGCGGCGAGAAATGCAGACGGACGAGTTATCATGTATGCGGATGTCATAACTGATTCTATGAGAAATGCCATAGATGAGACAAATCGAAGAAGAAAAATACAGGCAGAATATAATGAGGAACATGGAATTACACCGCAGACTATTAAAAAAGCCGTCAGAGATTTGATAAGTATTTCAAAGAAGGTAGAAACAAGCAGTGACGATATAGTTAAAGACATTGAGTCGATGAGTGAAAAAGAAATCGATAAGCTTGTCGCAAAAATTAAGAAACAGATGCATACAGCGGCGGCAGAACTTAATTTTGAATTGGCAGCAAAACTCAGAGACCAGCTTTTGGAGATTAAAAAATTGGAATATTAGAAAAGTGAGGTACAAATGGCAGATAATAATATTGTAAATTTTCCTGAGGGTATAAATATAGGTGTGGATTATTATCCTGAGCACTGGGATGAGGCTCTTTGGGTTAAGGATGCGGATATGATGTATGACGCCGGGGTTAAAATTGTGCGAATGGCAGAGTTTGCATGGTGCAGACTTGAACCGGAGGAGGAAAAATTTGACTTTGAATGGCTTGACAGAGCCGTACAACTTTTCGGCGAGAGGGATATGTATGTGATTTTGTGTACCCCGACAAACACACCTCCGCAGTGGCTTTTTGAAAAGTATCCCGAAATTGTTCAGGTTGACAAGACGGGAAAGAAAATTCAGACAGGGATAAGAGGACACCGTTGTCTTAACAGTCCTGTTTACAGGGAACTTTCAAAAAAGATTATAGTTAAGATGGCAGACAGATACAAAGATAATAAAAGCGTAATTGGTTATCAGATAGATAATGAACTTGAAGCAAATCATTGTTGCTGTGATGTTTGCAAAGAAAGCTTCAGAAACTGGGTCAGAAAAAAATACGGAACAGTTCAGACAGTAAATAAGGCATACGGGAACAATGTATGGAGTGGTGAATACAGTGATTTTTCACAGGTTATGCCTCCTATGAATGAAAATGACAAATGGCTTAATCCGTCACTTAATCTTGATTTTAACAGATATGCGTCTGACAGTACATGCGATTATGTGGCATTCCAGTCGGATATAATAAGAAAAATTTCACCTGATAAACTTATCACAACAAATACATGGCTGTGTGCTAACATGCCGGATTTTTATGATATGTTTAATGAACTTGATATTGTTTCATTTGACAATTATCCGGCAATAACATTGCCAAAAGATGAAGAAACACTTTACTCACACGGATTTCATCTTGACATTATGCGTGGAATTAAGAATAAGAACTTTTGGATTATGGAGCAGCTCAGTGGAATAGTAGGAAGCTGGACGCCGATGTCAAGGGCAATACAGCCCGGAATGCTTAAAGGGTATTCGCTTCAGGCAATAGCGCACGGTGCAGATGCGGTTATTCATTTCAGATGGAGAACAGCAGTCTCAGGAGCTGAAATGTACTGGCAGGGAATAATAGACCACAGTAATGTCCCGGGAAGAAGATATAAAGAATTTTGTGAATTATGCAATAAAGTAAAAGAAATTCAGGGACTTAGCACAACGGTCTGCAGAAATAAAATTGCAATATTGTATTCGTCTGATAATGAGTATGCATTTAAAAATCAGCATCAGGCTCAGGAAATGCATTATTTTGAGCAGATGAAGCAATGGCACGATGCATTTACCTGTCTTGGACTTGGAGTTGATATTATAAATCAGACGCAAAACCTTGATGATTACAAAATAATAGTTGCACCAACGATGTTTGTTGAGAATAAGGAGACAACAGCAAATTTATATAAAGCGGCGGACAATGGGGCAGCAGTCATTTTGACAAATCGTTCCGGCGAAAGGGATTATAACAATAAATGCATTATGGAACAACTTCCTACAGTTTATTCAAAACTTGCGGGAATAAAAGTGACTGAATATGATGTACTTCCTGATGGAATGAAAGTTGCGATAAGAGATGAACAAAACAATATTATTTACGGAAAACGCTGGTGTGACATTATAGAAGAAAATGATAATGTGGAAGTTCTCGCAAGATATAATGAACAGTTTTATAAGGATGCTCCCGCTGTCACCAGAAACAAATATGGCAATGGAGAAGTGTATTATTTTGCAAGCGTATTAAACCGTGACGCAAGCATTGGCTTTGCTAAAACAATGGCAGAAGAACATGGACTTGATATTGTAGAAAACATTCCGAAAGGAGTAGAAATAACTTACCGTTACGGAGAAAAGAAGTGGCGTTTCATATTTAATAATACAGAAAAAAAGCAGGAAGTCGTAATCGGCAAAGAGAAAATTACTTTGAATCCGTTTGATATGGAGATAGAAGTTGTATGATATTTTCTGAGACGAGAGTCGGTCGATGAGCCGGAAAGTTTATATTGCCAGCTACAGCGAAAGTAATTCGTAATAGCAAAATCCCTTGCATTGAATGAAAATGGAGAGTATAATTGAAGATAATTAGGAGGGATGTATATGCAGATTAGTGGTATAAATAACGTAAACAATATAAGCAGTATATACACATACGGAAATTCAAATTTTAATCAGGTACAGAATAGTCCTGTTACGCCGGTAAAAAAGATAAATCGGACACCTGCGGTTGAAGAACAGGAGAACAAAGCAAAGTATGCTGTAGTTTATGGTGATGACAAAACAAGTGAAACATATGACACAAAAGAAGCGAATGAAGTTAAGGCAAGATATGCAGATGTGCAGAGCGTTTCATATAACAACACTGACAATCCATACGAAATTTCAAAAATGGAGAGAGATAGTATGATATTGTCGGGAATGAATTTTGATGAATATGCGTAGAAAGCATTGAACGGGAGGAATTATCGCATGATGAAATGGTGGAAGAGATTGATTTTTTCTGTTATCAGTCTGGTATTGGGATATATTTCTCTCGATTATCTTTATTCTGCTTTCACAAAGCTGATAAATGCATCGGGAAGTGCGGCGGCATACAGCCCTAAAGGTGACGGTTTGTCACAGCTTCTGGGTGCGGTCATGTTTTTGGGATATTTTGTTGTTGTAGGTTTTTATATATGGATTATAAAGAGAAGTTCCCCAAAAATTGACCTCATAGAGGAAGATGCAAAAACAGGAGAGCAGAAAGTAAAGAGAAAATGGTTTGATATTATACTTCAGATAGTTGTTATCATAACGGGAATGGTAGCAAGATGGGCGTATCTTATGTTTATATATCTGCCTAAATTATAGAGTATAAGGCAACTTCAAACACTGCTTAAAATATTCAAAAAAATAGCCACAGAATATCACGATTTTATCGTGTTTTCTGCGGCTATTTTTATTATAGAATTCCAAATTTAAAGTAAAGCTTCAATCTGTAAATGAAAATCTTTAGATAAATCATAAGTTTTATCACCGGATATAACAATCGGTCTTGAAAGAAAACTTTTGTTTAATAAAACAACACGTCCGACATCACCGTTTGAGAGAAGAACTTCTGTGTTGATGTATGCCTCGACTGTTCTTTCGATAAATTTAAATAAAGCACCCGGTTCGTATAACTCTTTTTGAAGTTCCATATGTTCAAGAACAGGAAACGGGCAAATACCTTTTCTGTAAACTCTGTCGGCAGTCATGGCATCATAGACATCCGCAATGGCAACTATTCCGGAAAAAAGGTCTATTTCATTTCCTTTTAAGCCGTATGGATAACCTTTTCCATCGTATCTTTCATGATGCTGGAGTGCAACAAGCTTTATTTTTGGATTAAGGTTTTTCGTAGACAAAATGTCATATCCATATTGAGGATGCTTTTTGACTATCTCATATTCTTCATCAGTAAGATGTCCCGGTTTTTGGATGATTTCAGGAGGAATACGCAGTTTTCCAATATCATGAAGCATACCAGCAATCATCAGGGTTTCTATATCGTCGTGACCAAGGTTCATCCATGTTCCTATAACATTGCTTATGAGTGCAACATTGATGGAATGTGTATATGTAAGGTCATCATATCCACGCATACACTGCATCATTTCAAGCAAATGGAGCGGGTTTCTTGATTTTTCTAAGACACTTTCAATCTCGGAGAGCATCTCATCGACAAGTCCATCACTACTTTTGATAATTATATTGTTAAGTGTTTTTTGAAAACCTTCAAGACAGGCATTAAACTCGTTTTGAAATTTTTTAAAATCTTCGGATTGTTCAATTCGTTCAAAATAAGTTGGTTCAATTTTATTTGTTTTGGATTTATTTGTTTCATTAGGTTCATTCAGATATATGCGAACCGTCTTTATTGAATAATATTTTAATTTATCGATTATATCTTCAGTAATCTCGGTATTGCTCTGTATAACCAGATGATTGTCGCTTGTGTATGCTGCTTCTGCGATGACCATTCCGGGTACGAGATTAGCGGTAAATACTTTTTTTGTTTTCATTTCAGTCCACCCCCTCTTTAACATAAATTATATATGTAAATCAATTCAAACAGGCTTAAAAAGCCACCCCTTTAATAAATATTATATGTTAAATTATATCATTATAGTGTACTAAAAGACAAGTGAAACGGAAAAGAAAATCGGTTTATATATGTCGAATAGTAAAAATATAAATTATAAAAATATGAAAAAAAGTGTTGACAACTGTAAAAAAAGCTGGTAGTATATATCTTGTTCGTGACAACGAACAGAAATAAATGCGGAAGTGCTGGAATTGGCAGACAGGCTAGACTAAGGATCTAGTGTTGGCAACGACGTGAGGGTTCAAGTCCCTTCTTCCGCATTGCTTATCAGAAGTCTTGAAAGGCTTCTTTTTTTTGAAAAATAAAAAGTGACTTAGTTATAATGAATTTGAGCGTAAATGAATGAAAAAAAGAATAATTATATAAAGAGAGCAGATACTATAAGAGGTATTTGCTCTTTTTTTGTATATATTGCACAAAAAATAAGTTGGTGATTTGTGAATAAATTTGATTGATTTTGATTAGATATGATTGTATAATGTGTTCAACAAATCAAAAACAGTCGTTTATGAGAAACGGCAGAAAGGACGAATATGATATATACGGTTACTTTAAATCCTTCGCTGGATTATATTGTTACAGTTGATGACTTTAAACTTGGTTATACAAATCGTACATCGAGTGAACTTATGCTCCCGGGTGGAAAAGGTACAAATGTTTCAATTGTTTTGAAAAATCTTGGAATAAGCAGTACAGCACTTGGATTTGTAGCAGGATTTACCGGAGATGAGATTGTCAGGGAACTGGAAGAGACTGGTATTCATACAGACTTTGTAAAGATGAAAGAAGGAATATCAAGAATAAATCTTAAACTTTCATCTATTGACGGAACGGAAATAAACGGTCAGGGTCCTGATATTCCAAAAGAGCAGCTTGACATGCTCATGGAAAGATTGATGGTTCTTAAAGAAGGGGACATTCTTGTACTTGCGGGAAGTATTCCGGCAACGATGCCATCTGACATTTATGAGCAGATTATGGAAAAACTTTATGACAGGAAAGTCACTATAATTGTTGATGCGACGAAAGACCTTTTATTAAACGTATTGAAATATCACCCATTTTTAATAAAGCCAAATCATCATGAGCTTGGAGAAATATTTGATGTTGAGCTGTCAGAGTGGGATGATGTGGTACCATACGCAAAGAAACTTCAGGAGATGGGTGCAGTAAATGTTCTTGTTTCCATGGGAGGAAAAGGTGGAGTATTGGTAAGTGATGACGGCAGGGTTGTTGCGACAAAGGCAACTACAACTGTAGTTAAAAATTCAGTGGGAGCAGGGGATTCTTCAGTTGCAGGCTTTATAGCAGGCTGGCTTGAAAAGAAAAATTATGATTATGCATTCAGTATGGCTATGGCAACAGGCGGTGCGAGTGCGGCGTCTGATTACTTAGCAACAAAACCGGAAGTTGAGGAGTCACTTAAGAGGGTGGATTTAAAATATTTAGTATAACCGTTTAAAGGTTTACAGAAGAAAGGATGGAGATGAGCATGAGAATAACAGATTTATTGGATGTAAAGAGTATAAGTCTTGACCTTGCACCTGGGTCTAAGTCGGAAGCACTTGATATGGCTATAGACCTCATGGTAAAAAGCGGCAAGATAAACGACAGAGAAGCTTACAAAAAGCAGGTTTATCTGAGAGAAGAAGAAAGCACAACAGGAATTGGTGAGGGAATTGCAATTCCGCATGGAAAGTGTGATGCAGTTGACAAGCCGGGACTTGCGGCAATGGTTATTAAGAATGGAGTTGATTTTGACTCTCTTGATGGCGAACCGGTAACACTTCTTTTCCTTATTGCGGCACCAAATACAGAGGATAATGTGCACCTCGATGTGCTTAGCAAGTTATCTGTGCTTATGATGGATGAGGAGTTTTCCAAATCCCTCAGACAGGCAAAATCAGTTGAAGAATTTCTTGCAATTATAGATAAAGCTGATGATGAGAAACCGGATATTGATGAGAGGCTTGAAAAAACAAATGTGCCTAATGAATTGGGAAAGAAAATTCTCGCAGTTACATCATGCCCGACAGGAATAGCACACACATACATGGCAGCAGAAGGAATTGAGAAAGCTGCAAGTGCAGCAGGTGTAAATGTCAAGATAGAGACAAGAGGTTCCGGTGGGGCAAAGAATGTACTTACAGACAGTGATATTGCACAGGCTGACTGCATTATCGTTGCGGCAGATGCAAAAGTTCCTATGGAGAGATTTGACGGAAAGAAAGTTATTGAGTGTCAGGTTTCAGATGGTATAAATAAAGCTGATGAACTTATAAAGAGAGCAGTAGACGGCGATGCACCTGTCTACCATGCAGCAAATGCATCAGAGAGCCAGAGCAAAGAGACATCAGGAGGAAGTATAGGGCATAAGATATATACACAGCTTATGAATGGTGTATCTCATATGCTTCCGTTTGTAGTAGGCGGTGGTATACTTATAGCAATAGCATTCCTCATTGACGGATTGTCAGTTGATATATCATCACTTTCAGTTGAGGATCGTTCAAACTTCGGTACAATCACACCGGCAGCCGCAATGTTTAAGAGCATTGGCGGACTAGCATTTAACTTTATGCTTCCGGTTCTGGCAGGCTTTATAGCAATGGCAATCGGTGACAGACCGGCACTTGCACTTGGTTTTGTAGGCGGAATGATTGCATATAACGGGAAATCAGGTTTCCTCGGAGCTATGGTAGCAGGTTTCCTCGCAGGATATGTAATTATTCTTCTTAGAAAAGTATGTGAGAAACTTCCGGAAGCACTTGAAAAACTTGCGCCGGTACTTATTTACCCTGTTGTAGGTATTCTTATAATGGGACTGGGAATGAACTATATTGTTGAGCCTGTTATGGGTGTTATAAACACAGGACTTAATTCATGGCTTGGAAGCATGGGCGGTTCAAGTAAGATTGTTCTCGGATTTATCTTGGGCGGAATGATGGCAATTGATATGGGAGGCCCATTCAATAAAGCAGCTTATGTATTTGGTATAAATTCCATAGCAGCCGGAAATTATGATATTATGGCGGCTGTTATGATTGGTGGTATGGTTCCACCATGTGCTATAGCACTTGCAACAATGTTATTTAAAGATAAGTTTACAAAAGAGCAAAGAGAAAGCGGCCCTACAAACTTTGTAATGGGACTTGCATTTATTACAGAAGGTGCGATACCTTACGCAGCATCAGATCCGCTTCATGTAATACCTTCATGTATCATCGGTTCAGGTGTGGCAGGAGCACTCAGCATGGTATTTAACTGTACACTTATGGCACCGCATGGTGGAATTTTTGTATTCCCTGTTGTTGGAGGTTCATGGTTATATCTTGTATCGCTTGTAATAGGAACAATCGTTTCAACAGCATTGCTCGGTGTACTTAAAAAGAAAATAGCATAAGAGACATTAAGACATTGAAGAAAACTTTTTGACAGAATAAAATGGTAAAAGTGTATTTTGACCATGTAAAAAAATTATGGTAATATAAATTTACAAAGAAAAAAGAACAAAAAACTCGATTATTGAAAGCAGCATATAGTGTGAAAATTAAATTTTCGTACACTGGATTTGTGTCTGGGCACACTTGGCATAAGTCCTGATATACACAAAACGTGTGCAGAAATGAGGATTATTATGAAAGAATTTACTTACACAGTTACAGACCCAAATGGAATTCATGCTCGTCCGGCAGGAGAACTTGTAAAACTTGCAAAGGAATTTTCTTGTAATGTTAATATTTCAAAAGACGGAAAGAAAGGTGACTGCAAAAAGATATTTGCTATCATGGGTCTTGGAATAAAAGGCGGCATGGAAGTTGTGTTAAGCTTTGATGGTGAAGACGAAGATGCAGCATACGAAAAAATTTCTGCATTTATGAAAGAAAACTTATAATATGTAAGCAAATCTGAAAAGTAAATAAACCCTCGGATACTTTCAAAGAGTATTCGGGGGTTTACTTTGGTATAATAAATGAAAGGATTATTGAAATGTTAGTAGAGAAAAGGCAGCAGATGATATTAAAGATGCTTGAGGAAAAGAAAAGTGTTACGGTTACTGAAATAAAAGATGCACTTGGAATTTCAGAGTCAACAATAAGACGAGATTTGACGGTGCTTGACAGTGAAGGACAGCTTGTAAAAGTATTTGGCGGTGCGATAGCAATAAATTCAAACTATAATGCAAAAGAACTTTCTGTTTCCCAAAAACTTCGTGTTAATGAAGAAGAGAAAAGACGTATAGCGAAGAATGCGGCAGCAATGATTGAACCTACTGACTTTATTTACCTTGATGCTGGAACAACAACAGGTTACATGATAGATTATATAAAACAGAAAGATGCAACATTCGTTACAAATGCAGTTGCACATGCCAAAAAGTTAGCCGTATCAGGTTTTCATGTAATACTTGTAGGTGGCGAATTGAAAGGAACGACAGAAGCTGTCGTTGGAAATGAAGCAATTTTATCTATTCAGAATTATAATTTTACAAAGGGGTTTTTTGGAACAAATGGCGTGAGTGTAAGACACGGTTTTACGACGCCCGACCCTAACGAAGCATTGGTGAAAAAGACTGCATTAAAGCAGTGCAATATAAAGTATATTCTGACTGACAGCGAAAAATTTGATAATGTTTCATCAGTTAAATTTGCTGATTTCGGAGAAATACATATCCTGACAGACAAAATACCGGGCAATTATAAAAATTGCAGTGAAGGTATAATATACGAGGTATAAATTCACAAAAATGACAAAGAAAAATTGTATACTATGCATAAATTAAGGAGGTCTAATATATGCATGGAATACATAAAAAAGCAATATCGGGAATTTTATGTATCGCACTTGTTCTGGCATTTGGCAAGTCAACAGATATTTCAGATATTATTATAGGAAGAAACGCACAACAATCTATATCACAAAAAGAAAGTTACAATTTAAAAAGCAGCAGTAATAAAATTAATCTTTTAAACAAATCGGAAACAAAAACAAATTCAAATACGGCAGATGATAATGACGACTGGCTTGATGAAAACGGCGAGTTAAAAAATACGGTTATTGTCGATAAAGAAAAAGATTATTATAAGAATGATAATCGCATTATAATCGAATATAGGAATAATGTAAAAGAACCTGCCGAACTTTCAAAATATGCTGAAAAAGAAAAAGATATTGATGAGCTTATAAAGGTTTATCGCATAAAGTCTGAGGAAGATACTAAAAAAGTTATAGAAATAACGAAAAAGTACAGTTCTGATATTCAGATTGCACAGCCGGATTATAAATTCAGCATTGCATCACAGGACAGTGAAGTGACGGATTATTATAAAGAAGGAAAGCAATGGGCATTGGAAAACGACGGAACTTTTGAAAATCCGGAGACTGACGTTGAAGATGCAAATATAAAAGCAGTTGAAGATATTGACCTTAATGCACAGGGAGCATGGGACGAGATAGACAATGCTCAGAATGCATCCGTAAAAACAAAAGAAGTTGTTGTAGCGGTAGTTGATACAGGTATTGATTACACTAACGATGAGCTTAAAGATGTTATATGGCAGAATGAGGATGAGACTTCGGACGGGACTGACAGTGATAATAATGGTTATAGGGACGATATTAGAGGATGGAATTTTGTGTCACGCAGAGGAAGCAGCAATGTAACAGATGATAACGGACATGGCACAGCCGTAGCTGGTGTGATAGCAGCGGCAAATGACAATAGTGGAGTTGTCGGAATTGCGTCGAATATAAATATTAAAATTATGCCTATTAAGTCCGTTGATTCTAAGGGAGAGGCTTCGACGTCAAATCTTATTTCAGGAATGAAATATGCAGATGCAAACGGAGCGTCGATATGTAATTGTAGCTGGGGCGGCGAGTCTGACGCACGTGAATTTTTGCAAGATATGCTTATGAAACAGGTGATAGCAGCCAGTGATATGCTGTTTGTAGCGGCATCAGGAAACGAGACTACGAATATAGACAACACAGAGTATATACCGGCATCATTTACTGCCGATAATTTGATAACTGTCGGAAGTATTGAATGGGACGGAAGTTTAAGCTGGTTTAGTAATTATGGTTCAAAGTCAATGGAGATATGTGCACCGGGAGCAGCAATATATACGGTAAACGCAGGCGGCGGCTATGTCTTTGAATGGGGAACATCATTTTCAACACCTTATGTCGTGGGAGTTGCGGCACTGGCAGAGGCAGCCTCGGGTTCATCTGATGGGAAGGTTTTGAAAGATTTCATATGTAATAGTGACAATCTTAAAAAAATATCGGGACTTGAAAAATATTGTCAATATGGCGGAATACCTGATGCCGAGAAAGTAGTAAAAGCTGCTTTGGCTTATCGTTTGACAGAAGAGACAAGCGTCACGGCTTCGCCGGCAGCAAGTGAGACACCTGTGCCGACAAGCACAACAGCGTCAACGGCTATACCTTATGGTAATACATCTACATCACAGCAGCCTGATATTTCAGCGACAACGGAACCGGATGTCAAAGAGACAGAAACACCACAGGAAACAGCCGAGCCAGTGAATAATCTGAGTGCAACAAGTGTACCTACAGAGACACCTACGGCAGAAGCTTCTTCGTCACCGGATGCTGCATCGGAAGAACCGGTTGACGATATAAATATCAGTGTTAAGAACAGTCTTTACAAAGGATATGCCAGAAAGATAAATGTAACTGTGGGCGGAAGCATTTCAGAGATAAAATATTCAAAAGGCAAAAAAGAAACTTCATATTTTGGAAAGTTCGGAAACGAATTTACAAATGTAAACAGCAGCAGTTTTACAATAAAGGCATATGAACCGGGCTGGTATACAATATATGTCAAGACAATAGGCGGAAAAGAAAAAATAAAAAATGTGTTTGCCAATGTCAAGATTGTAAAAATATCAAAAACAAAATTAAGTATAAAAAAGGGAACAGAATATAAACTTACTGCGTCTATTAAAGAACAGAGCAGTTATCCGGAAAAACTGACAGGTAAGGTTTATTTTAAAACATCAAATAAAAAGATAGTTTCAGTTAATGCGGCTACAGGGAAAATAAAAGCGAAATCAAAAGGCAGGGCAGTCATAACCGCATATACTAAAAACGGAAAGAGTGCCAAATGCACAGTCACATGTAAATAAACGGTATCGTGTGCAGTGTGTTATAATGCATAATTTACTGTAATATTTAATGTATTTTAAGTCTCCTAATTACATTGTATTTTTGAACTCTGCTATTTAAAATAGTGGTATATGTGGAGCAAAGAAGCTTCAAAATTAAAAATCAAATCGGAGGACAAAGATGAGCGAATTAAAAGCAAAGGCACTTCATATGGGACCTGCACAGTGTGCTGTTGATCTTGGTGATGGAAGTGAGCGTGGAGAATATGTAAATCAGGATTATATCTTACAGAAACTGGGCAGACCGCATAGAGCAGTCAACCTTATGTATTGCTATTATCCGAACGATGAAGGATGGCCGGGAAGAGCAAGCGTTGTTCATGCTGACCCGTCAGTACAGTTTGCATGGGATTTCCCTTATGATGATTATTTTACTTATAAGGGCGGTTTAAATGGTACATTGGATGATGAACCGTTTACATGCATGAGAGATGTCCGTAGACATGGACAGGATGTACTTCTCACAATGACAATAGACCCTAAGGTTTCAGACGAGCATCTTGTAGCGATAGCTAAAGACCTTAGAACTTTCGGAAGAGTCCAGCTTCGTATAAATCATGAAGCAACAGGAAACTGGTTCTCATTCAACAAGAGAGCAAGCTATCAGGAAGTTGCGGCATTCTTTAAACATGCAAGCGAGATAATCAGAAAAGAAGCTCCAAATGTAAAAACAATCATTTGTCTTGATGGTTGTAAAGAACTTGAGGATGAAAAGATGGAGATGGAAGATATATTTGCAGAGGCTTCAAGGGCAGCAGATATAGTATCCGTAGACAGATATATGGCACTTCATTGGGGATGGCCTTATGATGTTGCAGAAGAAGGCGGTACAACATTTGCACGCCACGCTGTAAGTAAGATATATCAGCTTGCAAAAAACAGTTATGAAAGATATACATATGTAAATAACGGCGTTAAAAAGCCTATGGTATTATCAGAATTCAATTCAGACGGTGATGTAACAGGTCCATATGATCAGGCAGCTATGCTCAAGGAATTCTGTGAAATGCTTAAGAAAGATGATGAGAAATGGCTTTCAGGATTTACTATGTATCAGTTCAGAGACAGAGGACGTCTTGGTCTTGAAATAGAAGACCCGAACAACAAGGATGTCGGAATCGAGCAGCCGCTTATGGAGACATACAGAGAAATTATTCATGATGATTTCTTCAGCCCTTCAATGGAGACAGGCGCAGATATTGAACTTCCTGCAAAACTTCGCTGGGGCGGCTCAGAAGATGCAGATGGCGTAGCCATAAATCTTCACTTTGACAGCAACCCTGTATTCTGTGAAGCATACTTTGATGATGACAATGTTGACATGAACCTTATGATGGAACTGAACGGACATTGGTTCTATAAAGCACCGGGTGTAAAATGTATAGATATGATGAGTGCATTCTTTAAAAAGCCGCTTGATAAGGCAGCAGATATGACACTTAAAATATTTGCACCACCTGCATCAGGTGAAAATGATGAAAGTCAGGGAGATGACTGGCAGACAAATTATTATACGGAACTTAAATCACTTCCTCAGATAAGAATAAGATTTGCACCGATTGTAAAGTAATAAAATAGATTTTAAAAGAAGAATTAAAACCCCCTTGTTTTCCTTGTGAGATAATTATAAGGAAAGTGAGGGGGTGAGTTGTTTATAATGATTTTTTTAGGATAATAGTGGTATGAAATATATTATTTTCATCAATGTAGAAATTTGAATCTCCACTGTATTTTTCAACTACACGTTTAACGCTTTTTAAGCCATATCCATGTCTATGATAATTTTTTTTAGTTGTTAGTAATTGTTTATTGTTTGTTAGTGTATTCTTTTCACATGAATTAAGCAGTGCAATAATAACAGTGTCATTGCTGTGCTGCGTAATATTTAATTCAATGAAAGCATTTGAAATATTTTTAGTGGCATCTATTGCATTGTCAAGTAGGTTACTAAATAATGCTGTAATATCGTATTCCGAAAGAAAATTTATACATCCGCTTCTGATATCTGTTAAAAATAATGTATTATTTTTTTTACATTTTTGTTTTATTTGAAAAAGAATTGTATTTAATAGGGGGTTGTCACATATTCTAACTGAATCCTGTAAATCTGATGATTGTATGATTTGGTGAATATAATCAATTATCTTTTGAGTGTCTCCACATTTACTTAGATTTTCAATGGAAAAAAGATGCCTTTTTATATCATGAATTAAAATTTTTTGTTTTTCGTCTTGTTGGTTAAGTGCTTCAAAATACATGACCATATCATGTTCTTTTTGCAGGAGTATTTGCATTTCATAAAATTCTTGGTTTTTTTCTTGCGTGGAAGCATGAAACCATGCTAGGAATATATTAATAACAAGCAGCATGATGATACTAATACTTATTAACATATCCTGAAATAGAGAGAGAGTAACATTTGTACATATTGTAGCCATTACAAGCGCAATAAAGGCAGACAGTAGAGGAATAATATTCAAAAATATTGTATTTTTTTTAAATATGATTTCTTTTTTTATACGTTGTTTCAGATAAAAAGAAGTGAATTGGAGAATTAGAAAGTACAGTAGTTTACTAATTACAGATAATATTATAAGATTTCTGAAATAAGCTCTTTTCCCGTAAAGTTCAGAACCAAAGTAGGACAAAATTCCCATAATACAAATTTCGCTTAGCAACATAGATATAGTAACAAAAAGGCTATGAAATAAAGCAGTAAGAAACTTTAGATGATAGATAATAACCATGCATAAGAGATTAACAATTAAAAAGAGAAAAAGATTAAGCAGGTAACAATCTAAAAGTGATGCGACAAAAAGAAAAAGATAACTAAAAAAGAAAAAAAAAGTTTTATATTTTGCCTGTATTTTAGATGAAAAAAGATTTTGACAATATTGACTAAAAATACATGCTTCTAAAATATAAATAATTGCATAACAAATAATAATGGACATTTCATTACCTCGTACTTTCTAAATATAAAAAATAAGTATTTTTAAATTCTGAATATTTCCTTTTTGTCAGATATGCTGTGTATTGATTATCACAAAGCTGGATAAGTGAGTGATTAAAAGATGTTACATATTTTAGGTTGACAATAAAGCTGCGGTGAGACTTGAAAAAAAATGGCATGGTTAGAGCTTGGCTCCAATATTCCATATTTTGTTTGGAAATATATGTCTGGTCATGTGTATATATAGTAATGGTATGTCCCGTTGCTTCTATCATTATAATTTCTGAAGCTGTACATGTATAGATACCAAGTTTGGTTTCTATTGGCAGCTTAATATTAACTGAATTATATAATTGAATTGCATCTTTCATATTTTGGAATAATCGCTGTTTATCTAAAGGTTTGGATAAATAACGGAATACATGAAAACGCATGGCGTCATCAAGGTATTCCGAATAGGATGTGACTATAAAAATAATGGTATTTGGAGATTTTTTTTTGATTTTTGTACCAATGTATATACCATTTAAACCTGGCATTTCTATATCTAAAAATACAATATCCATAGCACCATCATCAGAAAGTAAATCTTGCCCGTTATCAAATGATTGAATATCAGGAGATTTAAGTTTCTTTTTTTTGAAAAATTCAATAATATATTTTTCGAGTTGTTCAATAATTAAATTATCGTCATCACAAATCAAAATACGCAAAAAATCACATCCCTGTCTACTATTTTAATTATTTGATATTATACAATAAAATTGTAAAATAGTAAATTAAAAGATAGGCGATGAAAAATTTTATTCATAATCAGTATTCCAAGATTTTTGGTTATGTGCAACAAAAATTTCAATTATTTGTTCAATGATTTTTATATCATCGGGATTACAAAGTCTGAGATTATCATATATGTTTTGGGAAACATTGCAGGGATGCAAAGTGCCCAAAAGAAGAAAATCAGGTGTTGTTTTAAGAAAGTTACATATGGATATAAATTTTTCTAAACTTGGTTTTTCCTTGCCGTTTTCAATAGCTGATAAATGGTTATTAGATATTTCTAATAACTTTGCTAACTTGTTTTGTGCAAGTCCCAATTCTTGGCGGCGTAATCGAATGCGTCTTCCCATTGCTATAAACTGTTCTTCGTACAAATAAAAAACCTCCATTCATAATTTATTATATTAAGGGTTAATTATAAAAAAAGATTATCACATAGAAATATTTTATACAACATAAAAATCTGTTATATATGGTTTGTTCTGAATTACATGAAAAAAATACATATAATGTAATATAAATGACCAAAAAAGCTATAAAATTTACTTTCTGTGAAAAAAATATCAATTTTCACTAAAAAAAGTTTAAAATATATTCACGTTTAATTTACAAAATGATTTAACATTACAGGAGGAATAAAATTATGAGTAAAAAAGAGAAAATGAAAGAAAAAATTGCTGTTGTTACAACAAAGACACTTACAAGAGTATTAAAAGCAGATGCGAATTCAACAGGATGTTGTTTTGTGTATCAGCCGAAAGCACCAAAGGATTTATCTCGTTTTAGGAGAATGAAAAAGTGAAATTAATGTTGAGTAAAGTTATTGGGTGGCTTATTCAGCAAAAGACCATCGAAAGTAGTGATAGAGAATTATATGAGTATGCGTTATACAGTTTTCTTGTTTCTAATATACCATTGGTATTCTTAGTGATTGCCAGTATTTTATTAGGAAAGTTGCTTGAAGGAATGTTGATTGTTTTACCTTTTATGATTATAAGAAAATTTTGCGGTGGGTATCATGCCAAGCATGTATATACATGTTTTATATTATCAACCGGATTGGTATTAAGCGGTTTCTATATAGTAAATTATTTGAATTGTAATTATTTTATAATGATGGTAATAAGTGGAATAAGCATAATGTTTAATAGTCCGATAGATTCTCACAATAAAAGATTGGATAAAAGTGAAATTAAGCTGTACAAAAGAATTACCGAGATGCTGATTGTTAGTATAATTGTGTTATATATTATTTTATTTATTATTAAATGCAGCTATTATGCAAAGTATTTAGCAATGAGTATTACATTGATAGCAATTCTTCAGGTACCTTGTATAGTCAAAAATCGCGTGCTCTTTTTTGAACAAAATAAGCAGAAAAATGTTGTTTCATGCAAAAAGTATTGAATATTTTTGACAATGAGCTATAGTTACATAGTGTTAAAAAGCATATGCTGATTAGGCTAAATAAAAAACAACAGTGGAGGAAAAGTATTATGAAAAAATCAATTAAAAAAATTATAGCAATGGGAATGATGGCAGTATTGATATCATCAAATGCAATAGCAGTTTCTGCTCAAACTAAAAGCGGAAGAGTAAATGGAATCAATTTTAATGCATTCAGTAATCTTTCAAGAACAACGGCAAGTTCGGGAACAGTAAGCTCGTCACCAAAATTAAAGACAAATGTTACATCGACATATGTTTATGTAGATTTAAGAGATAATGATATGATTACAGTTAAAAGAAGTCAGAGTGGAACTGCTGCGGCAACATTATCTTTTAGTGCACCAAGGAAATGCAAGAGTGTAAGTATATCGTCAAACCATATGGCTAGTTCAGGTGGTGATACATGGTCAGGTTCTACTTTTGAATCTTAATTCGTTAATATATTAAATTTTAAATAAAAAATTAACACGGCTAAAACAAGGTGGAATTACAACATCTTGTTTTAGTTATGTTTTTATAAAATTAATTTTGTTTATTTATATGATTCTCACAGAGATTATGAGTTTCACAATTGTCTGCTGTTAAGAATGGGGGATGAATATGAAAAAAAAGATATTGTTAACTTTATTGTTCTGTTTTGTGTTTATTTTTACAGCATGCGGCAGTCCTGCTACAAAATCGGATTCTTCTAGAAAATCAAATGAAGTAGATACACAAAAAAATGAAAATAAAATTGTATGGGTTTTGCCGGAAGAATTTATAAAGATTACAAAACTGCAGGATAATACTGTGTATTTAAATCAGCAGTTAAAAAAAGACGGTTATAATTTTTCGGTGGCGTTTAAAGGTGTTTCAGGGACAGGAAATAATTATTATAAAGATGTAATGAAAGAGATGAAAAATAATACGGC
>UMDY01042579.1_pt1 | contig 33263 bp, 15 predicted proteins | sample 1964591 | NCBI WGS metagenome assembly UMDY01 (sample SAMEA4836004, study PRJEB28245) | human gut metagenome | biome: gut microbiome; material: fecal sample | place: Denmark | collected 2008
GTACCAGTGGTGGGGCGATGCCGCTTGTCTGGAACTTGGCATCGACAATATAGAAGGTACATGGGCTGTCAAAGGATTAGGTGCCAAGCCCGGAGAGAAATTCACTGCCATCACATTGGAAGAAGCCAACGCGCTGCTGGAAGAAAAAGGACTTGGAAAACTGCGTCACTTTCATGCTGCAAAGGCTGTCAACGTACCCCGAGGCGTCAATCTGGGTATTCAAGTCCAAATAGACCCACTCCTGCTGCTGAACACCGGCAAGTACCGTGCCCTCGTCGACTGGAAGAAGAAAAAAGTCATCTGGAGCCAGCCTTGCCCCGCCCAAGCCGCAAATGAGGATTGGAACGAGGTAAGCCGCCATTTGGCTTATACTATCGGCAATAATCTCTATGTGATGACCGGTGACGGGCAAACCCTGAAAGTCACCAACGAACCGGAAGGTATCGTCTGCGGACAAAGTGTGCACCGCAATGAATTCGGCATTTCAAAAGGCACTTTCTGGAATCCTGCCGGGGACCTGCTGGCCTTTTATCGAATGAACGAAAGCATGGTCACCCCCTATCCATTGGTTGACATCACGACAAGAATAGCACTGGTGGATAAAATACGCTACCCCATGGCCGGCATGCTCAGCCATCAGGTAAAGGTAGGTATCTACAATCCGGCTACTCAAAAGACCATCTACCTGGACATGGGCGACCCAAAAGACCGCTACTTCACCAACATCACCTGGGCACCGGATGGTAAAAGCCTCTATCTGATAGAGCTAAACCGAGACCAAAACCACTCCAAACTGTGCCGGTACGATGCGGAAAGCGGAAAGCTGCAACAAGTGCTCATCGAAGAGAGACATCCCAAATATGTGGAGCCGCAATCTCCCATTCTATTCCTGCCATGGGACAGCCACAAGTTCATCTATCAAAGCCAGCGTGACGGCTTCAACCATCTATACCTATACAATACGGAAGGGGAACTGCTGAAGCAACTCACCTCCGGCCCCTGGCTTGTACAAGACATCGTAGGTTTTAACCGGAACACGAAAGAGCTCATCATCAAGAGTACGGAAATCTCTCCTTTGCAGAGCAACCTTTACGCTGTCAACCTGAAGAATAGCAAACGCAGCTTGATAGGAGACCCAACCGGCATGCACTCGGCACAAATCTCCGGTTTCATGGGAACTTACCTCATCGACAATGCCTCTTCGCCCACTTGCCCCCGTATCATAAAACTGATGTCCACCAACCCGAAAAAACAACGGGAACACACACTGCTGACAGCCAAGAACCCCTACGAAGGCTTTGAAATGCCCAGCATAGAAGTAGGCACCATCAAAGCCGCCGACGGCAAGACAGACTTGTACTACCGCCTGATAAAGCCTGCCGACTTCGACCCGGCAAAGAAGTATCCCGCCATCGTCTACGTATACGGCGGCCCGCACGCCCAGATGATAACGAACGGCTGGATGAACGATGCCCGCGGCTGGGACATCTACATGGCAAACAAAGGCTACATCATGTTCAGCCTCGACAACCGTGGCAGCAGCAACCGTGGACTGGAGTTTGAAAACGCCACCTTCCGCCAGCTGGGCATCGAAGAGGGCAAAGACCAGGTGAAGGGCGTAGAATTCCTGAAAAGCCAGCCTTATGTGGACGGAGAGCGTATCGGAGTGCACGGCTGGAGCTTCGGAGGACACATGACTACGGCGCTGATGCTGCGCTATCCCGAAATTTTCAAGGTAGGCGTTGCCGGCGGACCGGTTATCGACTGGGGATACTACGAGATAATGTACGGTGAGCGCTATATGGACACTCCGCAAGCGAACCCGGAAGGCTATAAGCAGACAAATCTGAAAAACCTTGCCGGTAACTTGAAAGGACATCTGCTCATCATACACGACGACCACGACGACACCTGCGTGCCGCAGCACACCCTTTCATTCATGAAGGCGTGCGTGGATGCCCGTACCTATCCCGATTTGTTTATCTATCCCACGCACAAGCACAACGTCCTGGGACGCGACCGTGTGCATCTGCACGAGAAGATAACAAGATATTTTGAAGAATATCTTTAATGTACAATGTACAATTTGCTATGCAGTGCGGGCGTGCAAATAGGGAGTAGATGGTAGAAGAAAGAAGAGAATAAAAGAGAGAATAAATCATTAAGTATAACAATCTGTACAACTTACCTGATGCCCCACAGCACAGACAAATTGTACATTGTAAATTGTAAATGAACCCATGAAAGTATTATTATTAGGCTCCGGTGGCCGCGAACACGCTCTGGCATGGAAGATTGCCCAAAGCCCGAAAGTAGAGAAACTATATATTGCTCCCGGCAATGCAGGTACAAGCGAAGCAGGCGAGAATGTGAACCTGAAGGCGACAGACTTTCCCGCACTCAAGGCCTTTGCCCTTGAGAAAGAAATCGACATGATTGTTGTGGGTCCCGAAGACCCGTTGGTACAAGGCATCTTCGACAGCTTCAAGGAAGACCCTGCCACCTGCCATATCGACATCATCGGCCCCACCGCCAAAGGTGCTACACTGGAAGGTAGCAAGGAATTTGCCAAAGGCTTCATGATGCGCCACAACATCCCCACTGCCCGCTACAAGAGCATCACCGCCGACAACTTGCAGGAGGGACTCGACTTCCTCGCTTCCCTCGAAGCGCCTTACGTACTGAAGGCCGACGGACTGTGTGCAGGCAAGGGCGTGCTGATTCTCCCCACACTGGAAGAAGCTCAGAAAGAGCTGAAGGAAATGCTGGGCGGCATGTTCGGCGATGCCAGCGCCACGGTAGTCATTGAAGAGTTCCTCAGCGGCATCGAATGCTCCGTATTCGTGATGACAGACGGCCGCCACTATAAGGTATTGCCCGTAGCCAAAGATTACAAGCGTATCGGCGAAGGCGACAAAGGCCTCAACACCGGCGGTATGGGCAGCGTTACTCCCGTACCTTTTGCCGACGAAACATTTATGGAAAAAGTACGCACCCGCATCATCGAACCTACCGTAAACGGTCTGCTGGAAGAAGAAATCGGCTACCAAGGCTTCATCTTCCTGGGACTTATCAACGTGAAGGGCGAACCGATGGTGATTGAATACAACGTCCGCATGGGCGACCCCGAAACCGAAAGTGTAATGCTGCGTATCAAGAGCGACCTGGTAGACCTACTCGAAGGCGTTGCCCAGGGCGACCTCGACCAGCGTACACTGGAATTCGACCCACGCACAGCCGCTTGCGTCATGCTGGTGAGCGGAGGATATCCGGAAGCCTACGAAAAGGGCAAGGTGATGACCGGATTCGAGAAGGCTGCCGAAACAGACAGCATCCTCTTCCATGCCGGAACAGCCACCAAAGACGGACAGACCGTAACCTCCGGTGGCCGTGTCATCGCCGTCTGCTCCTATGGTGAAACGAAGGAAGAAGCCTTGCAGAAGAGCTACCGCGTGGCCGACATGATAAACTTCGAGAAGAAATATTTCCGTCGCGACATCGGATTTGACTTATAAATGAGAACGAAGAGATTCCAGAACCGGATAACGGCAGGGCGGTTCACACTACCCACCGCTATCCTGATTTCAGTATCCTGCTGGATACTGACCGCTGTTCTGTTGCCCGAGACGGAGACACAGCAAAGCGGATATTCCCTTTGGGAAACATTCTGCGACTTCTGCATCCCCACCTGGGCAAACCGTCTCTTCAGCTTTATTCTGTATGCCGTCATCGGGTACTTCCTAATACAGCTCAACAATACGTTCGCCATCATCCGGATGCGGGCATCGGTACAGACTTCTGTCTACTTCCTGCTGATATCCGTCTGCCCCAGCCTGCACATGCTGTATGCGGGAGACTTGGCAGCCGCCTCCTTCCTGGTGGCACTGTTTTTCCTCTTCAAGAGCTACCAGCAGGCACGGCCCACAGGCAGTCTCTTCCACGCCTTTGTCTTCATCGGACTGGGCAGCCTGCTTTTTCCGCAGCTCATGCTGTTTGTCCCCATCTTCTGGATAGGTGCCTACAACTTCCAGTCTCTCCAACCCAAAAGTTTCTTCGCTTCCTTGGTAGGATGGAGCGTACCCTACTGGCTGTTGCTGGGACACGCCCTCTACTACGGGCAAATGGAACTCTTCTGCCAACCCTTCCGCGAGCTGGTGACCTTCGCTCCCACCCGGTTCGACTATCAGCCGTGGGAACTCGCCACCCTCGGGTATCTCCTTGTTCTGTTCATCGTCAGCGCGGCACACTGTCTCATTGCCGGCTATGAAGACAAGATACGCACCCGAAGCTATCTACACTTCCTCATCCTGCTGAATTTCTGCATCTTTGTCTATATCGGACTGCAACCGGTATTGAGTGTCCACCTGATGTCCTTCCTGCTCATCGGTGTCAGCATCCTGGCGGGACACTTGTTTGTACTGACAAATAGCCGCAGTTCCAATATATTCTTCATTTGTGCATTTATCGGATTATTCATTCTATTAGGATTCAACATATGGACGCTTTTGTAGATACACTCGTACAGCTGCTGATTGACTGGGGATATGTCGGTCTGTTCATCTCTGCCCTATTGGCAGGAAGCATCATTCCGTTCAGTTCCGAGATAGTGATGGTAGCACTGGTCAAGGTCGGTCTGAGCCCGGCACTGTGCGTACTCTCTGCCACCTTGGGAAATACGCTGGGAGGCATGACGTGCTACTACATGGGACGTCTGGGACGTATAGACTGGATTGAGAAATATTTCAAGGTAAAAAGGGAAAAGATAGAACGGATGCAGCATTTCCTCCAAGGGAAAGGGGCACTGATGGCTTCCTTCGCCTTTCTGCCTTTTGTGGGAGAGGCCATAGCCATTGCACTGGGCTTCATGCGCAGTAATCTGATGCTGACCACCACTTCCATGTTTGCAGGGAAGCTGGTGCGCTACATAGCTATGCTGTGGGCACTGCAAGGAGCCATTTCGATGATGAATTATTGACATGTAGTGGGTTTGAGCAATGGATGTATAGATGCAACGCGTTGGATGTATAGATGCAACGTGCTGGATGTATAGATGCAGCACGCTGGATATATAGACGCAACAGCACACTGAACCACAGAGAATTAAATAAAATAAAAACATTCAACAAAAGCAGAAGTGATGCAACGAATCATAGAGAAGACGGAAGACGGAAGTGCGACACTGTTTGTACCGGAACTGAATGAACATTATCATTCGGTAAAAGGGGCACGTACAGAGTCACAGCACATCTTCATCGACATGGGACTGAAAGTATCCGCTACTGCCCGCCCGCATATCCTTGAAATCGGTTTCGGCACCGGGCTGAATGCCCTGCTTACACTGGAAACTGCCGAAAAGGAAAAGAGACCAGTGCACTATACCGGTATCGAACTCTATCCGCTTGCATGGCCGGAGGTGGATGCGCTAAAATATAGCGACAATCCTCTGTTCGAGGAACTGCATCGGGCTGCGTGGGAAGAAGAAGTTGCCATAACTCCTTATTTCACACTGAGAAAAGTGCGGGCAGATGTCGAAACAATAAGCATTGACAGTTTGTTAATGATTAATAAATCTCCGTTCGATGTTGTCTACTTCGATGCCTTTGCACCCGAAAAGCAACCGGGAATGTGGGAGGAAAAAGTCTTCCGGAATATCCATGCCGCCATGAGCACCGATGGCGTGCTGACCACCTACTGCGCCAAAGGAGTAATACGCCGCATGCTGCAAGCCGTAGGATTCAAGGTAGAGCGTCTCCCAGGTCCCCCCGGAGGGAAACGGGAGATACTGAGGGGAAGGAAAGAGGAAGTGATAATGGATAAGGAATAGTTGATAATGGATAGTTGATGCCCCCTGCCACAGCGCAGCCAAATTGTAAATTGTAAATAGTAAATTGTAAATGAAAAAGTTTTGTTTTTTACTCCTCATAGCCACCTTGCTCTTCTCGTGCAAGCAAGGAGGCCAACAGAACAAGAAGAATGACGATAAACCCGTGATTACCGTCACCATCGAGCCGCTGCGGTATTTCACCGAAGCCATTGCCGGCGATGAATTCACCGTCGTCAGCATGGTGCCCAAAGGTTCAAGTCCGGAAACCTACGACCCCACGCCCCAGCAGCTTGTCGACCTTGCCCAAAGCAAGGCCTATTTCCGCATCGGCTACATCGGTTTCGAGCAGACATGGACGGAAAAACTGACGGACAATGCTCCCCACCTGCAATTCTTCGATATGTCCGAGAATGTGGAACTCATTCTGGACGATACCCATGCACATCATCATAAAGACGGGCATGTACACGAAGGCCATACGCACGCCGGTGGTGTGGAACCCCACATCTGGAATTCCACCATCAACGCCCAAATCATTGCCGGAAACATTCTGAATGCACTCTGCGCCATAGACAAAGCCAATGAAAGCGTCTACATGGAACGTTACAACGTACTCATCCGGCAGATAGAGCATACAGACAGCCTCATCTGCCAGATGCTTTCCAGCCCGAATGCCGACCGTGCCTTCATGATTTATCATCCGGCACTTTCCTACTTTGCCCGCGACTACAACCTGCACCAGATTCCTATCGAAGCCGGTGGAAAGGAACCCTCTCCCACCCATCTGAAGAACCTGATAAACTCCTGCAAGAAGGAGAAGGTACGCGTCATCTTTGTACAGCCGGAATTCGACCGCCGCAATGCCGACCTTATCGCCCAGCAGACCGGAACCCGGGTAGTGGCTATCAATCCCCTCTCATACGACTGGGAGGAGGAGATGATGAATACGGCCAGAGCGCTTGTAAAAGAGTAAACGATGATTCTGTCCATTTAACGAAGAAGAAGCTATGCCTGCATCCCCCATTATAGAGATAAAGAACCTCAGCGCCGGATACGATAACCGGACCGTACTGCATGATATAAACCTGACTATCTACGAACGTGATTTTCTGGGTATCATCGGTCCCAACGGTGGTGGAAAGACTACCCTTATCAAATGTATACTGGGACTGCTGAAACCCACTACCGGGGAGATTCTATATCACTCCTGCCCTCCATCCCCCTCCGAAATTGCCAATTGTCAATTATCAACTGTCAATTGTCAATTATCCATGGGTTACTTGCCCCAGTACAGCAGCATCGACCGGAAATTTCCCATCACCGTAGAGGAGGTCATCCTTTCAGGACTCAGCAGCAAGAAGCCGCTGGCTTCACGCTTCACCGCCCGACACCGCGAGAAAGCCTCTGCCGTGATAGCCCGCATGGGGCTGGAAGGCATGGAGCAGCGTGCCATCGGCGCTTTGAGCGGCGGACAGTTGCAACGTGCCCTCCTGGGCCGTGCCATCATCTCCGACCCGCAGGTGGTGATTCTCGACGAACCCAGCACATACATCGACAAGCGTTTCGAAGCCCGCCTCTACGAACTGCTGGCAGAGATAAACAAGGATTGCGCCATTATTCTCGTCAGCCACGACATCGGCACGGTGTTGCAGCAAGTCAAGTCCATTGCCTGCGTCAACGAAACCCTGGACTACCATCCCGATACCGGCGTTACGGAAGAATGGCTGGAACGCAACTTCAACTGCCCGATAGAGTTGCTGGGGCACGGGACACTGCCGCACAGGATATTGAAAGAACACAAGCATTCTCACGGATGACTGGAAGCAAAGGAGGCCGACCCATTGTAGAACCGACCTCCCGTTACCCTTCCGAATAACTATCCGACAATCTTCTTACCCGTCATTTATATTGGAAAGCCTTATACGAATGGGGTAGTAATGACAAACGGAAAGAGTTCTTTGGTGTCACCGGACGCCTGCTCTGTACGGGTTCGGCAGGAAGGGGAGCCAGAATATCTCCATTCTCCAGATTTTCCAACCTCGTCACCTCATCATCGGTAACAATACGCACTTCCACCGGTTCATCATTGAAGTTCTCCACCACCAGTGTTTTATTGTCATACACAAACAATCCGACTTTGGAGGGAGCCTCCAGATAGATATCCATATCCCTACTCATAATGCGGCGAATCTCATTCAAGGCTTTTGCCGGAAAATCATATAAATTTCCCATATCATCGGGAATGGTCAATACATATAGATTGCCGGCGGCATAGGGAGCTCTCAACAAAATAGGATACCCCGATACTCCTCCCGTCAACGGACGGCCCGCACTGACTACTTCCCAAGCATCATTCGTATAATACTGAACCTGCGGTATCAATAAATCGCGTCCGGCTTGTCCATATCGGCCAAAATCATTGACAAGAGCTTTCAAATCGGTACAACGCAACTCTACTATTTCGGCAATTTTTTCAGGAATGGCTTTCAGCAAGCCGCTTGTAATCACCACATCCCGTCCGCTTTGCAATTGCTTCCTAATGTCGGTCATGAGCTCCGGAGCTTGAGCCGCCTGGGCAGTCAGCAGCACCACTTGTTGGTCTTTCGGAAAAACGGGACGTATATCCATCGGCAAACCTATCATGCCCAGATAATTCTGCAAGAAATCATCACCCGCCACATGAAAAGGCTTGTAGGACTTGATGCCAATGGGGTTACCCAACTTACCTACCAGTTTATCAGTCTGTTTCAATACAACATCCGCAATGCGTGCCATGGTGGTAGGCTCTATGGAAGTTCCGTTCTTCTGCCGGATAGGGGCAGTCATCTCATCATAATTAAAGCTGGTGCCCATGCCCTGCCAAGGGGTACGGAACCTGGGAGACAACTTCACGCCCAGAAGCTGGTTATAGGCAAAGAGAATGATTTCGGGAGCCTTGGCAAGCATGGTCAGATGCAGCTGCTCAGCATAGCGGTCCATACCCAGATTCAGTCCACCGGAGTCCACCCATCCTCCACCATTGTAGCCCGGACGCAGATTATCAAAATAACGGATAATATTATAGCTTAGATAATTCTGCAGATGCTGGTTGCCGGCAGGGTCCCTTGTTTCGGTACCCGTCCAGACACCGTCAAAGAGTTGGGGACCTTCCTCCAGATTAAAGCCCAAACCTTGGAAATGGTCGTACCAGTTGGGATACTTGATGATTACCTTTACACGAGGATTCACCTTCTTGGCAGGTTTCAGCACAAGGTCGCGCCCGGCTTCAGTCATCAGCTTCAAACGGTATTCCGTCCAGCTCTGCGTACCTTTGGCTTTTATCTCTATGTCCGACTTGCAACTGGTGAAGAAAAAGTCATCCAGAATAAACTCGTCAAAGTGCTTTGCCGTATGTTCTGCAATCTTTCGCACCATCTCACGATGCTCGGGATTGGAATAGCAGAACGTCTCGAAACTGTTCGCCTCGTTGATGGTGTAGGTAATTCCTCCGGCAGTCTCTATTCCCCGGTCATGGAAAAATTTCTTAGCTTGCTCCAGGGTGGCGTCATCCACAATCAGTAAATCACGATGTGTTTCCAAATAAATCTTGTCCACTTCCAACTGTTGTGAAATCACATTCCAAGTCGAATCCAGCCAATGGATGTCCTTCATCTTGTCTACCTCGTAGGCACGTACATAGACCGATACCTTAAAATTGTCATAAGCTTTTGCCTGCATGGCCATAGTGCAGACCATGCAGAGCAGAAAAGCTACAATTACAAACTTATCTACCTTTATTTTACTGTTCATTACCATTCAATATTTTCTGAGATGCCAATACCATATACATAAACCACGTAGCATGTCCGCCCAAACAGTACTCACCTTCCTGCCATAAGAACGGGAAATGAAGTAATTCGGGCAAGTCGGGACGAATCAGATTTGTACCCGGAGACACTCCACCCGGAATATAAGACCAGTCGGCACGGTTGACACCATAGGCGGCTTTCATCGTTTCGGCACCGACTCCCGTTACAAACGCTGCCTGATTACGTCCCGGATGCATACCGAGCAGGTATTGGACAGCATTGAAAATATAGTCCGGTGCAAACAAGTCAGGATAGGCAGCATGCAGGTAACAGTAATTGTAGCCCAGATGCTGGGGTTCCCATGAACCGGAAGAACGGTTACCTCTGTCATGCGGCACTCCATACGGAGTTTTACTGCTATACTCCTGATACATAGCCTGCAACTCCGGCAGTGCTTTGCGAACAGCCTTGCTGAAACGTGCATTTCCCACAGCTTTGTCGAAACGTCCGATGAACCAACCCGTCTGACGGATATTCTTGCAGATGAAATCCTGCTGCTGCAAAACGAAATCACGGTACTCCACTTCCTTTGTCGCCAGATAAAGTTCTACGGCAGCATGTACCTTGGCTGTCAGCACCCGGTTGTTGTCGCAGCGGGTAATCCTGAACAATTCACGGGCTATCTCCAGACAATCCGCTCCCAATGCATCGTTATGTCCCTTCAAGACACGTGAAATACCTGCCAGCCAAGCGGCTACCTGAAGTTCCCTACCAGGGTTGTCTTCCGTAAACACCCAGCGGTCGTCGGCAGTCCCACTGACATGGTCTGTATGGGCCGACGCATCACCCAAGTGTGCATACTGGCGTACGGTAGGACACAGAATCCCTCTGTAGAGACGCCCCAGAGCCTTCCAACCCGCCACTATCGTCAAAGCACCGTTTTCCACCTGCTGCAACAAGTCATTCTTTCCATCCGGCTGGTGAATCTCGACTATCTTCTTTTCAAAATCTATGGAAGTCTCGTCCCAATAGGTACCAAAGTTCTCACAAGCCATGGCAAGTATATAGGCCTCGCCTGCCTGGGATTCCACACGCAGGTCATAGTCCCCCGCATCGTGCCATCCACCCACATTCAGCCCTGGAACCAAATCACCCGGCTGGTACTTACAAAGAGTAGAGGTTCCCTGAGTATATCCGTCTATATGGTTGATATCGGTTTTGGCCATACGTGCATCGTCATGATGACAGAAGTCATGCCATACACGGTATTTTTCGTTCACACGCATGTGGCACATCTGTACCGGCAAAAAGTATTCCACCTCTGCCTGCCAGATACCCTTGTCCCACACATCTTTGGCAATGCGGAACACCGGAGAAGCAGCATCGCCGTACATTACCTGATAGAGCCCTTCTTCCGTCACTTCCGTGAAATCGAACTGCAGATAGTGGTAGCGTTGGAAATCTCCCCAATCCTTGGCAGCCTGCTGCTTTACCAGTTTCCTGCCATCGGCAGCAATGCGATAAAGGGCAGGTTGCTTGAAGTCTGTATCCCGTTTATCCAACTCTATGACAGCCACTTTCTTCTGTCCAGGATGGTAACCTACTTGAGAGGCTTGCACCACCGGTGCATAACGCCAGTCTTTAGTGACTGTCGGACGGATTATCCATTTCACCGCACCTTCCTTTGTCCCTGCCGGGAACTCCGAACGGAGCACAAACCAACCGTTGTTATGATTTATCCTTCCATCATACAGCAGCAAGTCTCCTTTCTCACTTTCAATCGTAATCTTTGCCAAATCATCCTGAGGATTGAGTACAAACTTTTTCCCTGCGGCCAAAGGAGCAGAGACGATATCATCGGCAATCATCGGGTTATAAGTCTTTCTATCCAACAGCAACTGGTCCAAATCAGCTTTCCCGTCAGGGTTGAAATCTCCGATATGCTCCATATTGGAAGACTGTTTCATGGTGGGCCCCATCGCCTGGTGGGGAAAGACTCCCGTCCGGTTGTCCATAATCCACGGCTTGCCCAGCAAAGTGGAAGGTACCAATTCCAGATTAAAGCCCAACTTGCCGGCAAACCGCTCGGGCACCGGTTGGTCCAAATCAACGGTCAATACCAGATAATCCTTCTCGCCTTTGACCTTAATGGTATAGCCAAAAACAAAATCCGGATAAAGCATCGGATTAAAGCCTGCCATGTGTTTGGCCGAATCCGGATAACTCAATGTGACACGGATTTCATTGTCAGCCTCATCCACCACCCGGCTTCTCATCTTGGGCAATCCCTGCCATTGCCCTTGCGAGATTTCAAAGCGCACATCTCCATTGGCAGCCCTGCGGTCTCCATTCAAAACAAGGGTCAGTCCTCCCTGGTGTCCTTCAGGGTAGACGTCACTGAACACCATCACATTGGCCCCGCCATTCTCAAAATATCCCGATGGATTGATTCTGAAATCCTGGGCGTGCAGCCCCATACAAAGCATCAGTGATGCTGCACCTGCTATAAATTTCTTCATAAATACTATTTTAAACGATTATGTATTTCTACTCCCAAGCGTACCGTATGATACGGGCAACGCCACATACTCACTTTGGGAGTATCCTTCTTGGGTTCTCCATCAAAACAATCACTGTACCATTCACCGTATTCCCGGTCTATCATACAGTCCTTTACGAAAGTCCAAACCGTATCGGCCGATTGCAGATAAACGTCATTCCCGCTGATTTGCCAGGCATTGACACAAGCTATCATCGTTTCAATCTGGCCCCACCATGAGGCATGCCCGGTTGTTCTTCCGCCCTTCTTTTCATACATCATATACCCTTTGTCACTCAGTCCTTCCACCAAGCAAGCATCCGTCACATCCAGCGCAAGCCGATTCGCCCTATCCATCAGTTGCCGGTCTTCTAACACACGGGCAGCCTCACAAAGCAGCCATCCCGCCTCTACATCATGTCCATAAGAGTCCATCTCAACCAGACTGTTCCATGCATTATCAAAGAACAAATTAAAATGCCTCCTTGAAGAGTCATAAATACGGTCCATAAACAACTCGGCGCAGAACTTGAGTCTTTTCCTCAGTCCGTCATCTTTCCAGCATTGATATAAAAGGGTATAAGCTTCCAGCACGTGCAAATGCGCATTCATAGTCTTGGATGCATTGTTATCATAATTATCCAGTTGTTTCCAATCTTCAGTAAAAGATTCCACATAACCGTCATATTGCGGTTCGCGGCCTTTCTCCTCCAAGGTATGATATAAACCGACAGCCATATCCAGACTCTCGCTGTTACCTGTTGCCAGATAGTGTTCAGCCAGCCCATAGATGGCGTAGGTCATGGCATACGTATATTTGGAAGCATTCAGCACCTCACCGTCAGGATTGACCAGCCAATATACCCCACCATGTTCCTTGTCTATAAATGTATCAATGAAGTAGCGTTGCGATTTATCCGCAAGCTTCAGATAAGCCTCATCCTTAAACGTACGGTATGCGGCAGAAAAACTCCACAGAATCCGGGCATTCAGAACCCCTCCTCTCGGAGCATCCACTACCGGAGTACCATTCCGCAATACAGTTCCATAAAAACCGCTGTCGGGAGCCACTGCATAATCCATCCAAAACGGCAACACGCTGTCCCTGACATTCGTGACAATCTCTGTACGCATGCGTGTCTGCATATCTGTCTCCCCTGAATGCGACCGGCAGCCTGCCAGACAAGACGCAACCAGCAGTGCTATCCAATAAAACATCTTCCTTTCCATAATTATTCTCTAAAACCATCAAACTTTTCCTTGTTTAATTCCCCGTTTATCAGAGACTGGTGTTCGTCGTCTCAAGTACTGGTGTTTGTCATGTCAGACACCGGCTTTCATCACGACAGACGCTGACGTCTATCACAACAACTACTGGTGCCTGACATTTCACTCACAAATATTTTATTATTAAGTGTTTATTTATAATTTATCAATATCCCGGATTCTGGTCAGCCTGATTGATGAGCGGGTTGGTCAGAATCTCATTCGTCGGAATCGGGAAGATTTCCTGATAAGCCTCGTGCTCAAAGAAACGGAATGAGTCACCAGTCTGCAGACAAGCCTCTTGTGAAGAGTTGGCTGCTGTCTTCGGATATTCGGCGGCAAACCATTCTTTGCACATACCCATACGGCACAAATCATGGTAAAGCGAGAACTCGGCATTGAATTCATGGCGACGCTCTATAATCAGCGCCACCTTCCATACCGGAGAAGTATAGCCTTTGGCTGCTTTATAGCTTGTATAATAGGTCTCTGCATCCGGCACTTCCACCGTCTGGGTATTCAACATGTCGGCGGGTAGGTCAATCATCGTCGCTCCCATCTCCAAATTACCCCAAGCACGGTTACGTATCTGACGTATCATGTTCCATCCGGTAGCGTTGTCACCTGTCTCGAAACAACATTCTGCATAGTCGAGCATGATGCCTGCATAACGCTTCAAAGTCAACGAAATAGGATTGAATACTTTGTTGTTCTCACCTGGCTTGCATCTCCAGTATTTCAAGGAATAAACAGTAGGCATATTTTCGGAACCTTGGAAAAGACCGTCAAAACCACTTGTCACCCCTACAGTCTGCCCGGTAATGGGATGCGTATCCCCTTTGGCAACAGCAGAGTATTGGCGGCGTTTGTCACCCGGTTCAAAGGAACGTACAAACTCCCAAGAAAGACAGAGAGACCCCCAGCCTCCCCATTCGGGTGCCGCACACATATATCCGTACCACATCATGGCATCTGAAGACGAATCGGCTCCCCAGCCCATATATCCTTGTTCATGATACATCACCTCAAATACAGATTCTTTGGTCCAATGTGTATCCCAGGCATGCAGGTTACCGAAGCAGGGCTCCAATGAATAGGTTCCACTGTCCACTATATCCTTTAGTTCCGTCTTGGCTTTCGTAAAGTCTTTCTTCAACATATACAGCTCGGCCAAATAAGCTTTGCAGAACCCCTTGGTTATACGTCCGTATTCACCATTCATGGGTAACCAGTCCAGATGGTCGCGTCCAAAAGACAAATCTTCCTCGATAGCCGCATAAGTCTCATCCACGGATTCCGGACGTGCCTTTCCTACCGAAGTAGTATAGGTTTCACCGGTAAGCAACATCGGTACCCTTCCGAAAAGTTTCGTCAGGTAAAGGTAGTTATAACCGCGGATGGCACGTGCTTGCGCTTCATAAACGGTCTTGGAATTGCTGTCCGCAAATATAGAGGCATCCGCCGTCTCCAGGCCAGCCAGGAAACGGTTTGCACGGTCCACTGCACGATAACTCATCCGCCATGCAGTCTCCAGGGAACCCTTATCGGGTTTCCAGGCATGACGCTGCCATTCCGCATCCCAACCGGAAGCCTGACAGTCCATCGTAGAATGGTTGGCAGCAAATACCTGAGGCTTGAATCCCCATGTTTCGTCATCACCGGAACCGTGCTGGTCCGTATAAAAGGTATCATAAAGTCCGTTCAATCCGGAAAGGACATTCTCCTCCGTTTTAAACATGAAATCTGCCGGAAGAATATCGTAATGATCCACTTCCAAATAATCGTCACAAGACGTTACGGTGCTTAAGGCCAGCACACCGATCAACAGTTTATATAAGTTTTTCATAATCATATTTTTTATCCGTTAGTATTAGAACTGTACACTCAGACCGAAAGTAACCGACATCGGGAACGGATAACGTCCTCCGTCAAATCCCGAATACAATACATTGGAGTCACCAACTTCCGGATCGCCGAACTTATTGTACGAAGAGATGGTACATACATTGTCGACACTGGCAAATACGCGTGCATTTTCCATTTTCACCGGTTTCAGCACATTCTTCGGGAATGTATATCCTATCTGAATATTTGAAATCTTCAGATAATCCCCCTTCTGGATGTAGGCGTCGGACACACGCATGTTCTTATTATAGTCTGTCTTGGTGATACGCGGATATTTGGCGCCGGTATTCGAAGATGACCATGCATTATTGATATATTCCTTCAGTACATTCTGATAACCGCCGTCGGGTGCATAGACTGAGGTCAAGCGGGCCGAAGAATAAGAAAGGATATCCATACCGGCTACACCGTACAAGTTCATCGAGAAATCAAAGTTTTTCCAGGAAGCGGTAAGGTTCATTCCGTAAGTGAACTTGGGATATCCATTGCCTATAACAGTACGGTCGGCATCGGTAATCTGCCCGTCACCATTCAAATCAACAAACTTATAGTCGCCGGGCTGGGTAGTCTTGTCCTGATATACACCACTTTCAACTCCCTTTTCAACCGCCAGCCTATTCATTTCATCAATTTCGGCCTGGGTTCTGAAAATGCCTTCTACCTTCCAGCCATAGTAGGAACCTACAGGATAGCCGTTCTGTGTAATGGAGTGGTTGTCCCAGTTGTCGCCATCTTGTGCTGACCCTGACTTGCTGAATATCGGATCGCCGACTTCAATAGCCTCGTTCTTCAGGGTAGACCCATTCAGCCTTATGCCGATATTCCAATCGCTGAAGCTCTTGTTCCACGCAGCAGTAAACTCGAAACCTGAGTTACGGATATGTCCCGCGTTAGTATAGACATTGGAGAAACCGGTAGAAGGACGAATCTGGCGATACAGAAGCAGATCCTTTGCGTCACGGATAAAGTAATCGGCAGAGAAAGAAAGCTCATTGTTCATAAAGGCAAAATCAATACCGATATTTGTCTGCTCATTGGTTTCCCATTTCAGGTTGGTATCAATTTCTTTCTGCTGGGCAATACCGGCACCGTTAATCACACTCGAACCATTAAAGAACCAGTACATTGCATTTGCCGAAGACAACTGTGCTATGGACAAGTTGGTACCATTGCCCGCATTACCGGTCTGTCCCCATCCGGCACGCAACTTCAAGTTACTGAACAGTTCTAAATCCTTAATGAACTTTTCCTCGGAAAGACGCCAAGCTACAGAAGCGGAAGGGAATGTACCATAACGATTGCCGGCACCAAAGTTCGAAGAACCGTCGCGGCGTACCGTTGCAGTCACAATATAGCGGTCGTTCAAAGTATAAGTCAGACGGCCGAAGTAAGAAAGGAATCTTGTCTTCAAATCCAGCCCACCATCCGTTTGCTTAGACGATGGGTCATTGGTCAATGAAATTTTGCGGATGTTGTCTGCCGGGAAATCGTTGGCACTGGAATTCAGCCAGGCACCGTTCGTATCGCTGGTAGAGAAACCGGCCATTGCACTTACGCGGTGATGCTCATTGGACCAGTCATAGTTCAAGAACGCTTCCAGACCGAGTGAAGTGGACTGGCTCTGGTTCAGCGAGAACGAGTCCTTACGGTCTTGAGTTCCAAAGGTTCTATCATTATAGGCTGTATAGCCATTATAACCTTTTGTATAATAATTATAACTGGCAATAGTTTTGAAGGTCAACCCTTTGTACAAATCGAGTTGTAGGAAAGCACTGGCGAGCAGACGGTCCCATTTATTGATGCTGTCGGCAGTCTTGGCAGCAGCAACCAGATTGTCAGCTCCCTTGTTCACATCCCCATTACCTTCTTTCTTGTAATGTCCCCAAGTACCGTCGGGCAACACAATAGGCATGAAATAGAAAACACCGTCCTCTACATAATCCATGGTTGGAATGGCTTGTGCATAGTTTCTCAGGTTGCCTCCTCCCATCTTTTCCGAATGTGCATAGTTCAAGTTCAAGCCTACATGCAGAAAGTCTTTCACTTTGTGAGTGATATTAGCGCGTGCCGTCAAGCGTTTAAAATTCGACTCAATCACGATACCCTGGTTGTTCAAATAACCCAGAGATAAGTTGGCTTGGGTATTTTCGCTGCCTCCCGAAGCAGAAAGGTTATAGTTCTGCTGTAATGCCGTGCGTGACATTTCATCCTGCCAGTCAATGCTGTTCAGTCTGCCTATGTAATCCTCGCCATATGCCAGATTGGTCATGGCAATACCGTCATTCTTGACGGCGGAACGTACAGCACTTGCAAACAAGCCCGCATCAGCCACATCAATCTTATTCGAATTGAACTGGAGGGCATAGTTGGCCGAAAAGTTCACCTTTGCCTTCCCCTTACCACCGTTCTTGGTAGTAATCATAATGACGCCATTGGCACCGCGAGTACCATAGATTGCCGTAGCCGAAGCATCCTTCAGAATTTCGATGGACTCTACATCATTAGGATTCAAGAAATCGATGGAAGTTCCTACCTGCACACCGTCCACTACATAGAGTGGGTCGGCAGAACCATTCACGGTTGCCACACCGCGGATACGGATGGAGAAACCTCCTTCCGGGTCACCGGAAGAACGGATGACAGATACACCTGCCGCAGCTCCCTGCAAACCTTGTCCCAAGTTCACCGGATTCCGCTTCATCATTTCCTCCGCATTCACGGAAGCCACAGAACCGGTGAGGTCGGATTTCTTCATCGTACCGTAGCCCACAACAACTACCTCATCCAAGGTTTCGGTATCCTCCTTTAAAGTAATTTTCAGAGCATTCATATTCCCGGTTACTTTGACCGTTCGCGCCAGATAACCGATGTAACTGGTCTTCAGCGTAGAACCTACGGGACACTGCAAGGAGAAGTTACCGTCCAAATCGGTAATCATACCGTTTGTCGTACCTTCCACAATGACATTGGCACCGATGATGGGCTCGCCTTTCTCATCCACCACTTGGCCCTTCACAGTAACTACACTCTGCTGTACGACAGTGACACCTGCAAACGGCTGTACGCTTGTTGCAAAGAGAGGTCCGGCACATGCCAGCGATACTGACATGATACCCAAATACTTCATCACATTTCTCATAAATACTAAATACTTAGGTTTAACAAATACCCCGGTCATAAGCACATCGGGAAAAAGATATGCGACACAATTTTGTGCCACTATAGAGGCACTGCCGTGCCATTGGGAAGGCACATCTGTGCCACCATAGTGGCACAGATTTCGGTAACTATATCCCTTTCTCTTCCATACCGACAGGGGTGAATTCAATATAGATTTTCAAAGATTAAGTTCAGAAACTCAGGGAAGTGCCTTCAACCTGGTTCAACAGTTGCGGTTTGGCCTTTCCACAATCCACTTTCACAACCTGAATACGATTGTCGGCAGGTAGACAAACCAATCCTTCTGCCTGCTTCTTGTCAGCACTGTATACCTTCAGGCTCATTTTACTCCAATCCATCTCAGCAGTGGACTGCGCCAACTTCAGATGAGGAAGTACCGAACCGTCACGTACCAGCATGATTATCGGCAGACTGCCTGCTTCAATCCGGTGCCATCCGCCTTCGTAGACTTTCTCTGTCTGGTAGTCTATCCATTTTCCTTCGGGAAGGTAAACTGTGCGGCCCGTCATACCGAATTCAAGCAAGGGGGCAACCAGAATCTGCGAACCGAAGAGATACTCGTCATCCACTTTCCATGCTCCCGGATCATCGGGGAATTCTACAAACAAGGCTCTTAGCATCGGTAAGCCCTTTTCTGTACATTCCTTAGCCTGAGCATACACATAAGGCATCAGACGGTACTTCATCTCCGCACTCTTGCGGAAGACATCCTGCACACGCTTGCTGTCGTACAACCACGGCTCTGTCGGAGGTGCCCCATGCGCGCGGGTATGGGAAGTAAGAAAACCGAACGGTATCCAGCGGCAATACAAGTCCTCCGGAGTGGATTTTACAAAGCCGCCCATATCATGGCTCCAGAAGGAGAAACCGGACAAGCCGAAGGACAAGCCTGCACGAAGCGTACCCAGCAGACCCGTGTTCGTAGTTGCAGCATCACCGCCCCAATGCAATGGATAACGCTGGGAACCAGCCCATGCGGCACGTGCCCACATTATATTCTCGTTGTGCAACTTCTTGGTTATCTCGGACACTGCCATATCATAACGCACCGGATAGAGGTTATGCTCATACCATCCGCTCTTGCCGGAAGCGTAAATACCATTCAGTGGAGCAGCCTCGCCAAAGTCTACTTTAATGGCACTGACACCGATATTCAGCAATCCCGCCAGTTTGTCCTGATACCACTTTACTGTTTCCGGATTGGAAAAATCAAGCACCACATCTTCGTAGGGAAGTTCACCATTTCCATTTTTCACATACATGTCTTTCTCTATCAGTTCAGAGAAATAACGGTTTTTAGGAGTGAAATAAGGCAACTGCCACAAACATACATGGAAACCTTGTGACCTCAAATCCTTCAACATCTGCTGTGGATTCTGGAAACGGTTCTCGGAGAATTTATAGTCACACTGCCAGTCCACATCAAACCAGCCGGTATCGAAATGGATAACATCGCACGGATACTTGTTCTTACGGATATTGGCCGCTACATCATAACCTTCCTTTTCACTGAAATAGGTAATACGGCTCATCCACGTACCGAAAGACCACAAGGGGGGCATGCCCGGCTTTCCTACCAAATCGGTGTACTCGTCCAGAATATCTTTCGGCTCGCCGAAGAAAACGAACAAATCCAGGTTCTCGTCACCCATGAACATTTTGTTCAGCCCAATATAGGTAGCACCAAAATCACAAGTCACGGGAGCGGATGTATGCATAAACATACCATATCCCCGGTTACTCATAAAGAAAGGAATCGGTTTGTACATCTGGTCCGTCTCAGGCCCTTGTGGGTCTGTAACGAACAAGTTCACCTTCTGTCCGGCCTTGTTCAGCCCAGTGGCAGACTCTCCGCAACCAAAAATCATTTCATCTGCAGTCAAGGTAAATACCGGATTGATGCGGCGAGCATTGTCGCTTCCCCGCTTCACAAAACAGAACGGCGTATATTTTACCTGCGTAGAGTCCGCGTCGCTCAAAGCGGCAGTCTGGCTCAAGATACGTCCGGCTTTATCCTTCAAGACGATTCTCCAAGGATTCTTGTTAATCTGAATGGTTCCATAGTCGCTGGAATAGATAATCTTGTCATTCGTCTCGATAACTTTCCAGCTTCCATCCCTGCCCGGTTCCTTTGCCAACATGATGGAAGCGGCAGGTTTGGGTTCCACCGGGGTCGTTAGCATACGGATACGTACCGTACGCGGAGTTACAAAGTCAATCTTGAATTTGAGGTTAGGGTCATTTTCATAGGCAGTGAAGGGGAAATCGAGCATTCTCATTTTACGGGGCTGTGCACCGTTGGTATTGAAGGCTTGGCGGGGCATCAGATGCCCGCGTTTCCAATTCACCAGCCCTTCACCCGACTTGGCATCGAATGACTCCAGGTGATCTGCAAAAAACAAGGTATTACTCAAGTCACGGAAATCGGTACTCATGTCCAGAGGTTGGTTCATCAAATACGAAGTACCGTCATTGACATGTGGCTGTGCCAACAGATTGCCACCGGCAAACAACAGCATCGCCACTGCTAAAAGTTCTTTCTTCATACTATTAGGATTTAAATGATCTCGCCTGCAAATGTATTTTTCTTAAAGGAAACACAGATGCCTTAAAAATGTCTTTTAATATCCGGTTTTGTTTCATAGAACCCATATAGGGCCATTGGAAACAAAATGCATACTATTTTTCACCAAACGGAGGATATCATCCCACACGAATACGCAAATCTTTCCTTGCTCGTTCGAAGGATTATATTTAAGTTTGCAGTTACAATATTGTTAATCCTTCTAATAAAGAAAATACATGAAACAACTGCTCCTATTCCTTATATGCAACCTGGCCTTCCTCCTTACTGTTCAAGGTAACTCAGCGGAAATCCCGCCGGCTGTCATGTTCAAGCAGCTCTCTACAACAGAAGGACTCTCCAACAACAGTGTCCGAAGCATCTACAGAGACAATAGGGGATTCCTCTGGGTGGGGACAGAATCAGGACTCAACAAATACGACGGCTACTCCTTCCAGCAGTATTACCAGAACAACTCCGACCTGCCGGACGATGCCATCAGCGAAATTTTCGAAGGACCGGACGACAATGTATGGATAAGGACTTCCAGCGGCTACAGTATCTATAATTATAAGACCGGTGAATTCGACAATGACTATAAACCCATACTCGATGGGCTGCAAATCCCCAGTAAAAACATTCTGAGGATGGGAAAAACATCCAAGAATGAGTTTTGGGCCTACGACTATTCCAAACTTTACATACGAAGCATGGACAACAGCTCCATCAAAGCCTATCCACTGGTAGTTGAAAAGATTTCAAACCTCTATATAGGTGTCCAGTTCATTTATATAATGTACTCCAACGGTACCCTATACAGTATCAGCAAGCAGACTTCCGAAGTCAAGGAAATAGCCATTCCCACCATCTATAGACCTTTGCTGGAGAATCATGAGCCACACATTTACATAGACCAAAACGAAAGCCTATGGGTATACACCTTCCAAAACAGCCTACTTTTGCACAAGAACAGTTTTACACAGCAATGGGAGGACATCAGCCTGAACAATAACACTCACATACAGTACAATCGCGTGCAACGCATCCTCGACCTGGGAGACGGCAACGTATGGATACTTACCAGCCATATGGGGCTGTTCGTTTACAACACCCTGACCAAATCGCTTACCAACTTGGTGCACAATCCATTGAAACCGCACACCATTGCCAGCAACAATCTGAATACCATTTACCGGGACAAAGACGGAACCATATACATAGGGAATTTCAAACACGGTATTTCCTATTATAGCCCCATGTCCCAAATCATACTATGCAACAAATCCCTGGAATATGATGATATCCTGACCTTCTGCGAAGACACAAGCCAGGAATACATTTACTACGGAACAGACGGTACGGGACTAATCCGACGTTCACTAGTGACCGATTCATACGAAAAGATAGCAACTCCCGCCAATATTGTAGTCGACTTATCCATCGACTCCAAAAACCGCCTATGGATAGGCACCTTCCAGAAAGGACTGCTATGCTACTCGAAAGGGCAAATCAAACAATACACAGTAAGTAACAGCCAGCTTCTCGAGAACAATGTGTATACAGTAAAGGTAGACAAACACGGATACATCTGGATAGGTACCATGAAAGGATACATACAGAGGTTAAATCCGGAAACCGGGCAGTTTGACACCATCTTGTACCGTCCGGGAGAATTCTTTGTCCGAGATATGTACTATGATAAAAACAGTACCCTTTACGTAGCGACCAAAGGAGGACTCATTATCATCGATACGGAAACCCAAGCCTATAATATCTACGCCGAAGCCGGCCGCTTCAAGGAGAACAATATGCTCACTGTCTATAAGGACAGCCGAGACCTTCTTTGGATAGGACATCCACACGGACTGAGTATATGGAACCAGAAGAACGACTCCATCTACTTCCTTGACCAGAAAAACGGACTTGCCGCCAACCTCGTCAGAGCCGTCACGGAAGACAACAACAACCAGATGTGGATTGGTACCGGCAACGGCATCTCACGAATCAAAATAACAAACGGTACATACGCCATCGTGAACTACTCCGTAAGCGACGGACTGATATGCAACGATACCAATGTCCACGCCATCCTCAAGCTACAGAACGGCAATATACTGATAGGCACGCCACAAGGTTACCAGACTATCATTCCACAAGACATCCTGACCACAAGTTATGATGCCAATATTTACCTTACCGGTATTGAGCTCAAATCCGGAATGACCCATCCGGACATCCTGAACGGCAGCTCACTTGAATGTGCACAACATCTTTCCTTCACTGAAAAGGAAAATTCATTCACTCTGTCCTTCTCTGCCCTCGACCTGGTGGAAACGGATAAGATAAAATATGCCTATAAGATTCATTCCAACTGGATTTATGCTGAAAACAACAAAGTAAACCTATCCATGCTGACTGCCGGAAACTATACTTTATCCGTCAAGGCATGCAACTCACAAGGCATATGGAGCCCCAACGTCAAGGAACTGAAAATAAAGATACTCCCTCCTTGGTGGCGCACTTGGTGGGCTTATACCATATATAGCGGTATCGTTTTGTGCATCCTTCTGTCCATTATCCGCAATCTGCGCTTACGCCAAAAGCAGAAACAAATCATGCAGGCCATCGAGGTGGAAAATGAAAGGCAGCAGAAAATCAACAATATGAAACTGCAGTTCTTTGCCAACATAAGTCACGAACTGCGGACCCCCTTGTCACTTATCATCAATCCGCTTGAAGAGTTTTTCGTAGACCATCCCGAATATCGTAAAGGCATTCTGGATATGGTCAAACAAAATGCCGACTATCTGCTGGAACTGATTAACCAACTGCTGGATTTCAGAAAGCTGGATGCCAAGGCTGAAACCCTGAAATGCAAACATGACAACATCCTTATCATTCTGAGTGAAATATTCCACTCTTTCGATCCGATAGCACAGAAACGGAACATCAGCTATAGCCTTACCGCTCCACAACATTCTGTATTCATGGATTTCGACTATGACAAGATACGCAAGATATGCACAAATATCCTGTCAAATGCATTCAAGTTCACTCCCAATAAAGGAAGCATCTCACTGGATATTGCCGTAAGAGGCACAAATCTGGAACTGACCTTTACCGACACCGGTTGCGGCATAGAGGATGAAGCCAAGGAGAAAATATTCCAAAGATTCTATCAGTCGGGCAAAAACCAGTCGAACAACGGAGGCAGCGGCATTGGACTGCACATTGTTTCCGAATACGTAAAGATGCATCAGGGTACTGTCTGTGTCAGGGATAACCAGCCTTGTGGTTCTGTATTCCTGATTGCCCTACCCCTACACCAGAACAGTAATGAAACCAAAAACGGAGAACCGGTCGAAGGACCGGAAATAAAAGAAGAATCCCATCCATTCACCATACTACTCGTAGATGACAACTACGACTTCTTGAAATTTCTCTCTGAAAGTCTTGCCAGGCAGTATCATGTATTAAAAGCCACAAACGGAAAACATGCACTGAATGTACTGGAAAAGGAAGATATTGATTTAGTGGTCAGTGACATCATGATGCCCGAGATGGATGGTCTGGAACTATGTTCAACCATCAAGAATGACATACGCTACTCCCATATCCCCATTATCCTCCTGACAGCTAAAGCAAGTGAAGAACACCAATTGGAAGGGCTTAGCGTTGGCGCAGACGACTATATCACCAAGCCTTTCAATATGGAAGTCCTCAAGCTGCGCATCAACAAGATTATCGAGATGAACGTCAAACGTCAGGAAATATTCAATCAGGACATTAAAATCGAGCCAAGCCGTATCACCATCACTCCCCTTGACCAGCAGCTGGTGGAAAAAGCCATCCAGATTGTAGAGGACAATATCAGCGAAACCGAGTTTTCCGTCGAGGAGCTTGCCAGCAGCCTGAATATATCACGCAGCTATTTCTACAAGAAAATGATTAAGATAACGGGAAAGAAACCCATCGAATTCATCAGGACCATCCGTATGAAACGTGCACAACAACTCTTGACAGAAAGCCAGATGCAAGTTTCGGAAATTGCATATACCTTGGGGTATAACTCCCCCAAGATATTCTCCAAACATTTTAAAGAAGAGTTCAACATCAGCCCATCCGAATTTATAAGGCAGCAGGCTGAATAGAAACATTATTTTGACATCAAAGCATCCAACGAAGACACCAACGCCACCAAAGCAGCACTCCAATTAATGGCTATTTCATTGGAAGCATACGAACCTTCCACATCTGCATAAGACTCATCCGGCAGATTGGAAGGATAGGGTACACCGTCTTGTTGGCCAGGATTGGGACCGCCAACAAGGAAACCGGGAAGAGGTGCCTCTATATCATCCGATGCAGAAAGACGATGGTGCGGATACAGAGGACTTTTCATCCCGAAACCGGTGACATAACAATATCCCGTGGCATTCTTTCCTAAAATGTAGTCCATATTGCGGTAGGCGTTCGTCAGGTACGACTTCTCACCCGTAAGCAAATAGGCGCAAACCAGTGAAGTGGCTTGGTTAGCACACCCTTCGGCAAGGCATCCCCAAAAGAAATCTTTGGCATCGTTGCCGTAAGGAGCGTGGAAAGGAGAGCGGTCAGCACCCCGCACAGCCTCGGCAGCATAGTCCAGTAGCAGGTCCTTCATGGCATTTGCCAACTCCACGTCTTCACCCTGATATTCCCTGCCCGGTTGCAGCCAGGCAAACACGCCCAACGCTGTGGTATTGCCCCAAGAAGGAGTCTTATATGCGGTGGGGAGATGCTTCTTCACTTGTTCCCGGTAAACGGTCTTTCCCGTAGCAAGATAGAGCTCGGAAGCCGCCCAGAAGAATTCGTCATCAGCACTGCGATCACCATAAGCTCCCGTAACTACGGCAGGTTGATATTGCTTGTTGAGAAGATCCTGATGATAGAGTGCCTGCGGATGTGCTTCTGCCCAGGCATAAGCACGTTCGGCAGCCTGCAAAGCCACTTCCGAAAAGCCAGGATAATCCTCTTCGTAAGGAGCAAACAACACGGAAGCCTGCGCTAAAGCCGCAGCATAGTCCAATGCCGCCGTTACTGATTTCTGAACTACATAACGGGGCTGCTTACACTCCGTAGGCTTGATAAATCCCTCGAACGAAGGGGTAGTCAGCTTGTGGTAGACTCCTCCGTCGGCAGGGTCTTGCATGGTCAGCATCCATTTCAGGTTATAGTACATCTCGTCCAGCAAATCGGGCGTGTGGTTTCCGCTTTCCGGGATGTTCACCCGTTGACGGATAAAATAGTCAGGAAAACGGGCATAAATCGCCTGCATCAATCCGATGGAATAAGCGGAGTTCACAATGTACTTGTTATAATCTCCGGCATCATACCATCCTCCCGGAGAAGAAATCACCGCTCCCGCCTTACGTTCCGGCCCGGCAGCATTGGGATGTACCAGCACCTTGTCATCTGGATGGCCTGCCGGACGGCTCCACCGACCCGCATAAGTCGCTTCGATGGGCATACCCGTACGTTGGTAATAGAAAGACTTCAAAGCGGCATCGGCCAAAGGGGACAGCACCTTTTCCTTTACTTCGAATGCCACTGAATCGCCGTTAACCAACAGAAGATATCTTCCCGGTACCGTGATGTCACTGAAATCCAATATTGTCCTGCTCTTATCCGACCAAGCGGATGAAGCGGTATATCCGGGTTTGCCGGAAAGTAGCCGATTGCCCGTGGCTGCATCTACTATGGTAAATTCACGTACCTCACCGGCATTCACCACAGCTACTTTTTCCTGCTGGGGATAATACCCTAACTGATTCAAACGTACAGTTTCTGAAGGATGCCCTAAAGTGGCCATTCCTCCCAGAACTGTAAACAGACATGTAGTTATATTCATATCACTATTCTTTATATATTAATATTATTCCATTTCAAAATTATTTATCCGACAATAAGGTAATGAAACTGATAGCCGGCAAGTGTACCCGTACCAGTCCATTCTCCACCTTCACAGCAGTTTCCTTCATGCAGTCCTTTGTATTGGTCACATAGACTTTCAGTTCCTTCACTTCTGCAGGGATACCGGAGATGACAGCCTCACAATCCGCCCCATTATTGACCATATGGACGGCATATTCTCCGCGCACCATATTTCCGAAAGCTGCACAGTTTACATTTTTCTTGCTGCTACTGACTGGAATGGCCAAGGCATCGGCCGGAGTGGAGGCCAGCTGCTTAATGTTCCAGAAACGTTGTGTAGGACGCAAAGGACCTTTGGAGCCATAAATGCCGTCTCCCCACAACAACGAATAGTCTGAAGTGAGCTGCCACTGCAAGATGGACAGTGGTTGGCAAATAGCACAAATACGCGTATACAGATTGATTTCATAAAGTGCAAACGTCGACTCATTGAATATCTCGGCATAACCATGAGCAGCGGCATCCGTACTACCCTCACCAACCAAGAGTGGTACATTAATCGCTTTGGCAGCATCCGCCCACTTCCTTAACGTAACATCATCACAACCACGCCATGAATGGAAAGAAACTGCACCAATATACTTATGAGTCTCAGGATTGTTCAAAGCAGGAAGGATGAAATCAAAAGTCGTAGCATCCGAATTGTCGCCAAGCAGCATACGGGTAGGAAGATTCAACCCTGCCAGATAAGCACCGAATTCCTGAATGAAATCTGCATGCTCCTGCGGCGTGTGAAGGACATCAATACCCAAATCCGATTCGTTGAACGAGAACATGGAGAACTCAATACCATAATGCTGTTTAGCATACAACAGATAATCTGCCATGGATTTATAAATCTTCTCCTTTTTCCGGCTATCCAGACGATAAGCAATGACACCACCTTGACGGGCATAACTTGCAGGACCTCCGTCAATGGCCCATGCAGGCGGAAACCAACAGCTTAGTATTACCGGCATTCCCATCGCCTTCAAGCGCTTTGCCATGAGGAGACTTTCCTCCACCCGCTTGTTCAGTCCCCCATTCTGTGCCACGGCAATAGGATCGGATTCTTCTTCGGGTTGCCACAATCTCCACGGAAATTCCACACGGCCATAAGCTACGCGCAAATTTTCCAGACAGTAATCTATCACTTTAGGGTCGGCAGCAGGATTCTGCAGGCGGAAATTCCCTCCAAAGCCTGCAAACAAACTTCCCGGATTCTGCATATCCAATGTAATTTCCGCGTCACTGTGATCTATCACTCCGGAAGCATGCAGTTCCATAGACAATGCTGTTCTCCCAGCCTTTTTCAGAATCGACATCAGCGAGATATACACAACAGTACCGGTAGACTCTTTTTCAACCGTGGCCTTTACAGACTTATTGAACTTGAATTCCAACTTCCTATTGGCCGAAGTAACGGTCAGCTTCCTGCCACTTGTCCTTACTTTGGCATCAACGTAGTTTTCCGGACTTAAAGCAATACAGTAATAGGCTGTCTGGTTCAAAGTAGTGTCCGACAGCGCATCAATAGAAATCTCCACCAAGCCTTTTCCCTTATCAGTCACTTTCTGATGGAACTTTACACCTCGTAGAGTAGTCGTCACTTCCTGCATATCCCCCTCACGATGGAAAACGGGACGGACCTGCTTCTCCTTTCCAGTAATCTCCATATCTCCTTTCAAGGTTCCGACACGCAGGGATGACTCAAAGTCTATCAATTCACCGTCTACACGGACACCCGTGATATTGCTCCATGCCATCACTTCCGTCTGGGCAGAAAGCGGCAGAGATAATATACCACACAGCAATACAACTATTCCAAACTGGAAAATTCGTAAATTCTTCATAATATCAAATCTATAAAAGGTTGTCATTTCAGTCTGGTATCAATCTCAAACCCCATACGGCTATTATGATAGGGACAATTCCACATACTTGCTTTAGGCTCCTTGTAGCGGGGAGTTCCATCTTCCAGCACCGTTCTGAACCATTCACCATACTCCTTGTCTATCATCCGTGATTTGATGAAGTTCCAAGTGCGGACGGCACTGTCCAAATAAGATTGTTCACCAGTCAGTTGCCAGGCATTGATACAACCGACCACAGTTTCCGCCTGGCACCACCAGGAAGCATCCTTCCTGATTTTGTCCTTATGCCGTTCGTACATCATGGCGCCCATCGGGTTGATGCCCTCTTTCAAGGAGGCGTCTGCAAGTTCCAATGCTACCTTCCTGCACCTCCCGATAACCTCCGGGTCACCCAGAGCCTCTGCAGCTTCCGTCAGCAACCAGGAAGTTTCGATGTCATGCCCGTAAGAGTCGATGTCATCCAGATTGTTCCAATTCGAATCACAGTACAATATCAGGTGATGTGTTTGTGGATTGTAGAGCTTGGTTATTATCAAATCTATTACTTTTGTAAGACGTTCGCGTAGGCCATTATCCTTCCATACTTTATATAAAGCTGTGTATGCCTCCAATACGTGGATATGGGTATTCATTGTTTTGGTGGCAACGCCATCTCCATCATATCCCAGCTTTTGGGGAACTCCCCATTCGCGGGTGAAAGATTCTATATAACCATCGTTTACGGGGTCTTTGATTCTGCTCTCCATGGTCCGGTAAAGTTCTATGGCTTTTTGCAGGCTTTCATTGTTGCCCGTTGCTCTAAAATGTTCGGACAAACCGTAGATAGCATAAGAGCAGCCGTAAGTCTGCTTGTTCGTATCCAATGGGGTACCGTCCGCTTTTATCAGCCAATATACGCCTCCATACTGCGAATCAATGAAGTGGTCTATGAAATACCGTTGCGCCCTGTCAGCCAATTTACGGTAGGCAGTATCGCCATACATCCGGTAGGCGGTTGAAAAAGTCCAAAGGATGCGGGCATTCAGTACACCACCTTTGGGAGCATCCGCTATCGGGGCACCGTCACGTCCCAATGAACCATAAAAGCCTCCGGAAGAATCTACGCTGTATCTTTCCCAAAAAGAGAGGATATTCTCTTTCAAGTCCGAGGTTATTTCATCTTTTAAAACCTTGTCTACGTGTGACTGTGCTTGCAGGAAAGGTGTAACCAGCAACCATACTGTAATCAGCAAAAAAACGGAAAACATACGTTTCATAATATAGCGATTTAAGGAATTAATCATAGTTACATTGCAAATGTACAAAAAAACAAGTTGCCACTACTCACTACCATCCTTTTTCAATGGATACAATTGGTTCCGATAAAGGCTGTTTTTGGGTACTGAGTCCTTGTTTTACCAGACATCAGCTTTTATTAGCTCAAACGTTGGTATCTGGCAGTTCAAACACCATTGTATGACAAATATAACAATGAATATCATAAAAATAGAGGAAAAAGACACATTTCATAACGTTATTGGCTACAAACAAAAGCCATCCGTTTCCTTTTTAGTCCGTATATTAGTAGAAAATTTCGTAACTCAAAAATAGATACTATGAGAAAGAAACATTTCCTATTTGCATCAGTCTTGGCACTGCTTTGCGGCAGCAGTACGCTGCATGCGCAAGACTTCAAGCTGACATCCTCCGGTTATTTCAAGAACCAGGGAGTCGACGTCATGGCTTTTGATGACATCTATCCCGAAGGACACCAGGGAGGGGTATGCATCATTATGAACGGACACCGTGTGGCAACAAACGGAGACATCCGCCTGGAAGCCACGCCCGGACAATGGCAACCCGTACCGAAACAGCTCGACCGGAAGCTCGGTGACAACAGCATCACCGCCACGCTGTGCTATCCCGACTCCTCACGCCATCTCACCGGATTCAACCCGATGATTTACCCGGACCTCCACCTTATATATACGGTAAACGTGGAAAGCAAAGGTAAAAACATAGAGGTGACCGTAGACCTTGACCGCCCCATTCCCCAGGAATTCATCGGAAAAGTAGGCTTCAACCTTGAATTCTTCCCGGGTTCCCTCTTCGGCAAGCCCTGGATTATGGACGGTCAGAGCGGCATCTTCCCGCAACAGCCCAACTCCCCCCTGATGACAACCCAGCCCAACTATCTGCATACAGGAAACTACCATGACGGCAAAAAATCGCTGGCAGACATGAACAAACTGATAGGAAAAGGTTACAGCCCGATTGTGGCAGACGACATCATCAGCGAACCTTATGCCAAAGGAACCAAGTTCACCTCCCGGCCCGATGACCCTTACAACAAAGTTACCATCGAATCATTGAGCGGTGACCTGCAACTGTTTGACGGGCGTATGAACCACAACAACGGCTGGTTCGTACTGCGCAGCAACATAAAACCGGGTGTCACCAAAGGTGCCGTCAAATGGATTATCACTCCGAACGTAGTGGCCGACTGGATGTATCAGCCGGTTATCCAGACTTCACAGATAGGTTATCATCCCACTCAGGACAAGGAAGCCGTCATCGAAATGGATATACGTGACAACAGAAAGGAAACGGCACAAATCATCCGCATTGATGCCGACGGCGAAAAGGTTGTCAAGAACGTCACTCCTGCCAACTGGGGTAAATTCTTGAGGTATAACTATCTGAAAGTAAACTTCACAGATGTAAAGGAACCGGGGCTTTATAAGATTAAATACAATACCTCCGTGTCTCCCATCTTCCGCATCGACAATGACGTATATGCCCGTGGCGTATGGCAGCCCGTACTGGAATACTTCCTTCCCGTACAGATGTGCCACATGCGCGTCAACGAAAAATACCGCGTATGGCACGACTGCTGCCACATGGACGATGCCCAGATGGCACCGGCACACAATCATATCGACGGCTACGACCAGAAAGAGGGCCTGTCCAAGTTCAAACCGGGTGAAGTGGTTCCCGGAGTGAACATAGGCGGCTGGCACGATGCCGGAGACTTTGACCTCCGCATCGAATCCCAAGCCGGAGAATCCTATATCCTGGCACTGGCCTACGAAGCTTTCCACCCGAATCTCGACGTGACTTCCATCGACCAGATAAACCGTGTGACGGAAATCCACCAGCCCGACGGTAAGAATGACTTGCTGCAACAAGTAGAGAACGGCGCCCTTACGGTAGTCAACGGCTACCTGGCACTGGGACGTCTCTACCGGGGAATCATCTGCAACGACCTTCGCCAATACGTACTTCTGGGTGATGCCGCCGCCATGACGGACGGAAAAATCGGTAATGAAGACGACCGTTGGATATTTACAGAGGACAACCCCGGACGAGAACTGTCGACAGCCGCCCAACTTGCTGCCGTATCACGCGTATTGAAAGGCTTCAATGATACATTGAGTGTACATTGTCTCGACATTGCCCGCAAAGTATATGCTTCTACCGGAAACGGCAACAACAGAGCCTTGTTCCCCAAAGTGCAGGCAGCCGTAGAACTGTACCTCACCACGGGCGAACAACCCTATATGGACTTCATTCTGGACAACAAAGAGCTCATCATCAAGCAGATAGGCCGCATCGGCTGGTACACGGCACGTGTGGAAAAACAGTTTGCACAAATGAAGAACAAGAAAGCCAAAGCTTTCTCCACCGCTTTCCGCAAAGCTCTGACCGGATATGAACAAGAGCTGAACAAGCAAGTGCAGGAGACTCCTTACGGCATTCCCTACCGTCCACATATCTGGGGTGCAGGCTGGGATATACAGCGTTTCGGCTTCCAGCACTACTTCCTGACAACCGCCTATCCGGAAATATTCCCGAAAGCACCGGTATTCAATGCCCTCAACTTCATTCTCGGATGCCACCCGGGCTCCAACCAAGCTTCCTTCGCCTCGGGTGTCGGCGCACAATCAGCCACTGTGGGCTACGGACTGAACCGCGCAGACTGGTCGTATATTCCCGGTGGAGTCATTTCCGGTACAGCTCTTATCCGTCCCGACTTCCCGGAACTCCTCACGTTCCCGTTCCTCTGGCAGCAAACTGAATATGTGCTGGGAGGAGGTTCATCCCACTATATGTTCCTGGTACTTGCAGCAGAACAGTTGCTGAAACAATAAGAAAGACAGAGGGGGAACAAAACCCTCTGGATGTTTTCTTTTAGGCGCGGATTACACGGATTTCACGGATTTAGTTTACTGCATCCATGGATTCCGCGTAACCCGCGCCTAATATTATAGTATAATGAAAGTGTTTATCTACTTTCCGTTCTTTCACCAATTATCCGTACGGAACGGAATGGTAGGCAATTCATTTCCGCCAATCATCGTACCAATCTGGAAATCATGGAAACAATAGCGCACGC